>Ga0116227_10006166_pt1 | contig 24549 bp, 15 predicted proteins | sample S1TSphgellanicum_FD_89693 | JGI IMG/M metagenome (GOLD analysis project Ga0116227, IMG submission 89693) | Host-associated microbial communities from peat moss isolated from Minnesota, USA - S1T2_Fb - Sphagnum magellanicum MG | ecosystem: Host-associated > Plants > Peat moss > Unclassified... | reverse complement strand
GAACAGATGAGGGTCCACCAAAGTTTGTTGACTTATACAGGACTTCCATATTGCGGCTATACTTGGGAGTATGCAGTAGGATTGTTTGCTATGTCATACTTGGGATTATTTATTTTGTATGATTGACAGAGGATCGATCCACTGGCATTTACAAAAGTCAACGAGTTCTAGACTCGTAGTGCGTCATCCGAATCGTGTCATCTCGTAAGGTCGGCTTCCCGACGCCACACTCCTTCTGTTCTCAAGTACTAGCTTGTTCTGGGAAAGTAGATAGATCTTTGATTCCGGCTGGCTTAAGCCTATGCAAAACGAGGTTGCCTTCGTAAAACCTCAGCTAATGTCAGCTCTAGCGCGCCGCTGTAATCTGGTCGCCCGTACTACGACGTGGCCGCCGAGTCGGTGTACTGTATTTGACTTGAGAGTTCAGTCCCTTGACCCAGATAAGGTTCTTGCAGTGTCGTGACTCCTCATCCTATCTACTCTAATCTCGACTTATCTTTGGCCGAGCTCCTCTGACGCTGCTGACTTTGGTGAGTTGACATGGGATTGCAGTTGCAAGGAAAATAGATTTGCCAGACGATTTGATCCACAGTCAACAACTGATCACAAATTTGTTCAGCTTACATTAGCACTCGAAGGATAAGAATGTTCAACACCCCTTCCTACGGAGTTAGGGTGCGTCAGTGCGCAATCCTCAAGCTGCTAAATAAAGAAAGCTGGCAGTAACGACAGTGCTATTATGAATTCATCAGAAATCTAGATTTCTGTCTTGGCGTCTTGTGGACTCGTGGTTTATGCCTACTGGATCGCGGATGACAAGCCTGCAAAGGTAATTACGAATTCACTAGCTATAATTTCCTTGTTTCTGTTACTCTCAAAACTTCTATTAAAAAGAAACTTATAGCTCTGTTCCATTGCACCCATTCCAATGGCATTTGTTTTACCAATCACTGCTTTTACTAACTAGTCACTGGTCTACTGTACCCCTTTCATTAGGCATTCATTTTACCAACTCGTTGCCTATTGTCTTTCTGTACCCATGTCATTAGGCATTCATTTTACCAACTCGTTGCATATTGTCTTTTTGTACCCATGTCATTAGGCATTCATTTTACCAACTCGTTGCCTATTGACTTTCTGTACCCGTTCCAACAGCATTCACATCATCAGATTCTAACTTCTCACTAATATTGAAAACGCGTTGACGGGTATCAGTACAATGGCCTGTACACTGTACATTAGAAGAATACAGTTACAATTTACGAACATAGTGTGTGTGATCACAATTGAATGCGCTGACCACAAAAACCATAGGAGCTGCCCCTACCACAATTGCCAGGGGGAGCCTTCCACAACATCCACAGGACTTTTTTCGAATTTCAGAATACAATTCACCACATTCGAGGTCAAACCAAGGACGGTGAAACTCTGGGGGCAATGGGGGTGAAATTATTTTCTAACCTTGAGAAAAAACAGAGGTTCCATCAGTGTTGTGGAACGGTGCCCTGGCTATTGGTGCAATGAGAGCAACTGCCATGGGCACATTTAATAATTATCACCCAAACTACCTCACCACATGGCCTGGGTGAACCGGCACTCATGTTGATACCTTGACCTTTCTGAGTGAGGCCTCTTAGTGGCCATATTAAGCCCCAAAAATAGGGTTAAAATAGTCTAGATTTATGTTAGACTAGTAAATTTCCACACGAATGATCTCCTCATGGCTCAGTAAGAAAAGTGCCCCTTATGATTGGCCAGCTGTAACTATTAGCCCAAGTCGTGGCTTTTAATTAGTTCCCCCACATTATACTGTCCAACTTTTCATGTTTATGACTGGGGTTGGGCGAAGCAACTAACACTGTAAGTTGGGTGTAATAATAACCGATAGAGGCGGAAGTAGAACGTGCAGGTGGACCTGCTCTAATGCAAATTCCAAATTCCAGGCAATCCAGAAAAATGCTGAATGGAATTTATTAGGGCTGAGTATCTACAAAACTGCTCAAAGTATTTTATACACAACTCACTGCTGGGTTGCACTAATTCCGTTGGCATTCACTTTACCAACATATTGCTGGATTGTACTGGCTCCAACAGCATTCATTTTACGAGACTCTCATTAACATTGAAAGTTAATGCAAAATTTCGATTCCAGACATTTGGAGAAACTGCAAACTTATAGGAGGCCACCAAGATGTATTGTGTCCTTATAGATAAATCATATATCCAGGGTGAACCACCCTTCATCTTTTCCAGTGGGACGTGTTAGTGGCCAAATTAAACTCAAGAAATGTAGATTTGACTCAGAGACCCTGATTTAGTCTAAGCACAGGATATTTGAAAGCAATTTAGATGAATTTTGAGGTTTTTACCATAGTACCAGTGTGCACTGTGAGTGCTGGTCCACCTATCGCTCGTTCATAGGAACACATATGTATTCGCCATAATGATTTGGAATGATTCAGCACAGTCTGGAAGTGGGACTGCTGTGTGCTGCCATTGCCAGAGTCCAGTACTCGGATTATTAAAGTCATGAAAGTGCCTCTAAGAGGTGTCCAAGAGCCAAGAAGGATCATGTGCATTATTAGAGCATCTCCACCCCCAACACGTCCATTTTCATTATATCTTGCAAGAGGATAGTGCAAATCCTGTTGCTATCCTGTATTAATGGTCCATTTTGCAGTGGTCATTTTAACCCCTTTAAAAGTTTTTTTCTATATGGATTTGGACAATGACTATTACTAGTCCAGATGTAAAGACATAAATGGGCTTTGAGTGTTTAAGGGGATTTATGACATCTGTGGGTGGGTACAAAAATCATTGAATGGTATTTTATTTTAAAATAAAGGAGTTGTTTACTTTTTTGGGGTGGAGATGCTCTTAACAAGAGTTAATCATACCTCTCTCAGCTCGCCTTGGGTTAACTGGCATCTACATTCGAGTCTTGTACCATGGTACAAGAAGCTAATTGTTTTGGGGGTGTTCCTAATCATTGTACCTAATACTTACATGTCCCATCCTAAGACTAAGTCAGGGTCTCCGAGTCCAAAATTATTGCTTTCTCGATAAAATGTAGCTGAAGCTGGTACTACCAGTGTAGGAAGAGTGTAGGTGCTGCTGGTTCACCCTGTTGAGCCACGATGAGTAAACTTGAACTCTCAATTTCTTCAATGTTTAATCTTGCAATTTTTCAAATCCATAATTCTAACCAAGTTTCAACCAGGGTTGACTGGTTTTGGGTTCTCAGTCAGGTTCTGGTACAGGTTTGGCTCTCAAAATTCAGCAAGCTGTTTTTTATAAGGGAAGACCCAACGTAAGACCCATTTGAGCTCAAGTGCTTAACCCTAAGACCCAATCTGGTCCCCAGAAACCCAAGGTTAACTAGATCTTGCAATAGAATTTTGGCTGACGATTATTTAGGCATTTTTCACAAGCTTTAGATCTTTGGTTTACGGAAGGTCTAAGGACCTAAGTTTTAGTAGGGTTTAGGGTTTAGCTTGTGTGGTGTAGTGGTGAAGGTAAGTTGTTTTAGTTTTCTGTCTCCTCCCCTTCTTTGAAGTGTGGAGGTTTGGGGTTTTGGAATTCAGAGTGCAATGTGTTTTTATCTCTCCCATATGACTCACTTTCAAAGAATCTTCAAATTTATGTATATGTGTTCTATTTTTTGTAATGTTCAATGTTATTTCTTCATCATTTTGACAACATTACTTGTTTTCAACATCTTCAAGTACATTTGCACTTTTCTTCCACTAAGGACTTGTGCACAAGTTAAGTCTCACACGTGTTAATGTTTTGTTTTTCTTTTTGTCTAAAACCTAGTCCAAGATTGCATTTATATTTAGATGCATACATAAATTGAAAAGTTGTTGGTTTAGTGTGCAAATCATACAATGCAATTTCTGCACATCTCTTCCCAGCTTGTTAAGTCCTTGGTACCATAGAATTATAGCATGAAATATAATGCATTTTCAATGTTGGTGCTCATGTCCTTTGCAAAATTTGTTGTCATTTGCAAGGCTATAGGAGGTCAATTGATTTTGTTTGCATGTCATATGTTGGAGTTGAAGTCAAATTTTTGTGCTAATTGTTCATGTTTTAGAGTCATATGTTCCAGCCCAATTTTGAGCAAGCATGTTGCATGTCAATAGTGAGTAGGCATGTAATTGTTCCAAGTTAAAGTTTCAGATTTGGATAGATTTAAAACTTCATTGTTTTCAAATTGAAATATATACATTTAAGAAAAAACATAACTTTGCCTTCTAATTGCAATGACCACTTTTTTTTGGCAAATTGACAAAATAATTAATAACCTTAAATCTTAACCATTACTTGGACCAACCCCTTGTAAAAAGATTAAACCTTAATATTCAAAAAAAATTACAATGCATTTACCTTAATATTCAAAATCCCCCCATGTCAAAAACCCTAAAACCTGGGGTAAAGGAATGTTAAACTTAACAAGAGTTGTAATTATTTTTAGAGAATCCAAAATCTCACTTGGAGATTCCAACAATTTTAAAAATAAAAGATAACATTAACAAAAGCTCATTAAAAAATAGGTAACACCTAATATTGGACATGTGCATTCACATAGGATATAAAAATATCTACAAGCCAACGTTTTAAAAATGATTCCCTCTAATTGGTTGGCCATAATGATTGGACCATGTGGTAGCCTATAAATAATAATCTCTCACTTTATATCAAAGTTAACCATATTAAAGTAGTTTTTCATAAGATTAATTTCGTCACTATAAAAACAATTTTTTTTCAAAAAATAATTTTATTTTAGCATAGTGAAATTTTTATTTTTCATCCATTTGAAATTGGAATTTCCTTGACATTTATCACATGCTAAATGTACACATTAAAACTATAGGCTACAAGGCTTGGAGTTTCCAAGATCTTATGCATGAGTTTATCAAAACAAAACTTGACATTGGTGGAAGATTTAACAATTCTTTCAAGGAACAAATATTCACATATGTTATGGCCAACTTTTGGGCTTATCCATTTGTAGGTGTAGCTAGACATTGTTTTGTTTGATCTTGCTAAAGAAGAAAAAGATGAAATAAAAACATAAACAACAACAAAAAAATTTGCACTGATTCTATTGTGGCATGAAATTCATTGCAGGAGACATCATTTATTATTATTATAATTGGTGAGATTTCTTGTTGTATTGGCTTGTAGAAAAAACCTTCACAAATTTTGTGATTATTAATGTGAAATTATTATTATTTTCAAGACTTCCTTATGTACATTTTACAAAATTCCATTTTAGGGTTTCAAGGATTATCTAATGATGAAATTGACCTTAGGATACAATAATCCTCACTTTGGGCTTCACTTTAATCAATCATCCTCCTTTTTGAGCTATCTAGAGAATGCACCAAAATGAGGATCAATTTTCAAAACTAAAGATGAATGTCTTCAAGTGGTCACCATAGTTTTTATTTAAACCATATTATAGCCTATTTAGGTTATCATCACATAAATTAAATCCTACCTAAGGTAAGGGGTTACTTAAGAATTATCTAAAATAAGGGTTAGATCATAATCTTATATGAAAATTTGCATATGTATTATTTAAGGTGTTACATAGGGGCTACCTAAAGATTTAATTAAGTTAGGGGATACTCAAAACTACTTTAAAACTTACATAAGAGGCTATGAGTTATCCTTAGGTAACCCCTTAGATAATCCTAAGGTATGCCCATGTAACCCTTATATAACATTCAAGTATCACATAACCTAAGTAGGTGCACCCCTAGGAGTCTCCCTATGTAATCCCTAGGTAGCCCTTTAAATAAATTTTAAATATCCCCTAACTTAAGAAATCCCTAACTATTTCCTTAAATAAAATTTGTGTAATCCCTTAAGTAACTCTTAGGTGTCCTATAACCTAGGTGGCCCCTAGGTCAATCCCTAAATTGATATACAACCAAAAACCAAAAAATAAATAAAAAATCCAACTCATCTTAAAGTGAAGAGGAAATTTAAATATTTTTCTCTAATATTTCCCTTTATGCAATCACATCTTCCATTTTGATCGATCCTCATCCTTATTTTCAATGAAACCCAATGTTCTAAATTTTACTAGTTTTACAAATAACTTCATTTAATATGGTCCAATTTTTCATACTTTTAGGTGGAGTTGGAGAAACAATTAACTTATTCATGTCTCTTCCTTTCATTGGTAGATGACATTCACATTGTCAGCCTTGCTTCTTTTTTCCTTTTGCTTTTGTCCATTTGGTTCCTAATTGGCTTCAATGGGTTTAGCTGTCCAACCTTGCAAGTGCACAATTTGGTCCCCTTCCAACTTGCCCCCCTATTTTTCCCCTCCTCTTAGTTTTTGCGACCCTCTTAACAACATTAGGGTTTTAGGGGTCCTTTTTGGTTTTATGTCATTGCCTTTTTCCTTTTTGTAGGATATTTTGGATGAGGATGTTTGCCATGCAAATGTGCTTCCAAGGTTGGGGTATGTTCAGGTTGCTTTCAAAATCCAATCTCAATGTTTTGCATAAAGATTCTTTTATTTGTTTTGTGCCTTTTCACCCTTCCCAAGCTTCCGATGCCACTTGCTTCCTTCGATTCGACCCTCATGTAAGTTTTTCAAAAGTTTTTATGCTTAGGTTTTCTTGAATGTCCAAAGGCTTTTTTGGTGTGTCAACACATTTTGCTCTCAATTTTCTAATGGAGGGATAAGCCTCATTTTTGTAAAGACCATAATGCTAATGGCTTGCTTGGGGAGTTGGGTGCTTGTAGCGCCTATCATTGCTTCAAAATTCTTGTTGGATTCACGTTCATTCCTATTATAAAGGCCATTGGGGTGAATAGTTTAGGTTTGTTCCCCTTTTAAACACACTTCAAGTTGGTTTGAGAGCTTTTTCCTACAATTGTGACATGTTTACCCTTGTTTGAGCAACTTGCAAAAAGGGGAGCAAATTGATTTCATGAGATTGTTTCAGAAAGACCGTATGACCATTCTTTTTCTAACATCATCTTTAACATGTTTCTTGACTTACATTGGGCATGCTTGAAGTCTTGTGCAAGGCTTGGTGCAAGAGCTTGGCTATTTGTTCGCCCATCATTCCATGCTTTTGTCTATCCTTAGATTTTTTTCCTCTTTGTTGTAAATTGGATTAAGCCTCCCCCATCCTTTGGCTTCTGGTTTAACACATTGCATATGTGACTAGCCATTAGACCCCATGGGGATTAACTTCTTCCGCTACACCCATGGTGGGGAAATTGTTTGGGGTGTTTTTGCATCCATTGCGAGAGGTGCAAGATTGTTTAGTGGGAGTAAACCCACGTTCTTTTGTTGCTTTTTCTTTAGTCTTCTTGTTGCATCCATTGCGAGAGGTGCAAGATTGTTTTGTGGGAGTAGACCCACGTTCTTTTGTTGTTTTTTCTTTAGTCTTCTTGTTGCATCCATTGCGAGAGGTGCAAGATTGTTTTGTGGGAGTAGACCCACATTCTTTTGTTGCTTTTTCTTTAGTCTTCTTGTTGGTGAATCAATATTGTTCTATCATTGATGGCATTTGCACATTGATCGATGTCGTCATTGTTGCTCCCATTCAAGCAAACTTGGTATCATGGGCGACTTTTTCTTATGGGGTGGCTACAACAATGGCAACTCAATTGAAGGAAGGACTTTACTACAACTATTACCTAGTAGAAGAATTTCTTTCATTTGCCATAGTGGAAGAATTTCTTTCATTTGCCATAGAAGTTTTTGGGTGTCTTTACCATCAGTCCAACAGCTTTCATCACCAAGCTTTGATGTCTGAAGGATAAAATAAAGTACTAAAATCAGTATGAATGATGTCAAACCAAAACCACTGCTCGTGTGGGGAGCATGTCTCGTGTATTATTGCCACGACCCCACACCCCCCTCCCCCCCCTCCCCTATTGAGCTTGGTCCGGCACTTGTTCCGCTTGTTTTATGGTTCACGTTTTTTGACCCCACATGGTCCTGCGGAAAACCATACAGCAGCACGGTTCAACATGTTTTTTTAATTCAGCAAAAGAACTAGCAATGTTCTTTACATTTAAGTTCGGTTTTAAATATTTTTGGTATTGCCCGTAGATGCTATCTACCCCCATTGAGCTCTGTCCAGCACTTGTTTGGCTTGTCTTCTTGCACATGTTTTTTGGCCCCTTGCATGGTTGAGCATAAAACCATGCAGCAGCACGGTTCTACATGTCTTTTAATTCAACAAAAGAACTTCGGAATGTTCTTATATTTAAGTTCTGTTTTAAATCTTTTTTTGTAGAACATGGTACGAACCCCTGGCATAGATTTCTGAACTGAGAAGAACTTGTTCTTTTTTTTGTATTTGAATAACTTTCACAGTCAAAAAGCAATGCCTGCGGCAGAACAATACCGTTCTCTGCAGGGTTGCACTGTCAGGCCCAGAAAGGGCGCCGGAAAGTGCTAGATGGGGGTAATAGCACCTCGCATTATTGCCTACGAATCCCCCTTGCCCAGGGCCCTCCACCCAGGGTGTGCTCACATTTGAGTGGCATTTAGCAGCAATTTGTGATGTCACTGCCCTCATTCTAATTCCCCACTAGCCTAGCCTGTCTTTGAGGGATTATGTGACCTTAGCACACACTAGTGCAGCCTTCATAAGAAACCTATTGTAGCTCAGTGGTCCATGAACCACAACTGAAGTACCAAGGTGGAACCTTAGTAACCTATCCTGTAAACCCTGCTACTTCAAACTCACACTACCAAGGGAACTAATAACTAGTAAATGCCCATGCAAGCGGGTGAGTATTATAGGTATGTTTGTAGAGAATGTAAGTGATTACTATGTAGGTAGGTAATTGGTAAGTATTTGGCACTCAGTAATTACAAGGTAGAGAGATGAAAGTGAATGACTAGAACATAACTAGATCCCACCATGATTAGTTACGGGGACAGATGTAGAGTTTCCTGTCCACATCGTGCATAGTGCACTGCTGGGTTTTGGATCTGGTGCCATCTTTGAGTAAGATTCAATTGAACGTATCTGTGGCGACGCACACATCATTTGAGACCGTATGCAGTGACGCACATTTGTCATGTGCGAGATGCTAAAAAACCTAAACTTGTTTTAAGGGTCATGACTCATGAATTGGAAGTCGCTGGCTAGGGATATACCTCGGTTGCTGAGAGAATTTAACGTTGTCAGAAATTGACTCGAAGTTGATAAAACGCTATTCTAAGCTTTTTACTCAACAGCCACTTACACACACACTCATGCTTACCGTGCCCATCATCACGTTGACTGTGGTAGCCAACAGTAACCCTATCGAAATGAACAAGAGAAAGTGCTAACTTCCTTAGCTTGATCAGGCTTTTTCTTTTCTAATGCGGTCGTATTTCTTTAAGTGGACGAAAAGGGGGCAGTGTATTTCAACATTTAAGGGTATTAAAATTTGGAAGAGAATTGTCCTAACTGAACTCAGTAGATATCTGATTTGAGCCCTTGATGGAATATTTTAAAACTTTAATACTTAAATAGTACATGTATTGGCAACAATAATATGGCAAGGTGAAAAGATTTGGTTAAGTCGAGAAGAAAGAACGTAGGCAAAATGCAGGGAAAACCAGTGATTCTAGCCATAAAGTACATGTACTATGCAAGTATATGGCCATTTATGAATTACAGTATTAGTCTACCCACCAAATTTCCCACGTTTGGCAGGACCCGTTGGATGCTGTAATTTCGGTAGTTGTAGGCGTTAGATGCAGGACATGCAAAGGAAGAAACTAAGTTTTGGAAATATTGAGAGATCCTAAAATATCATAATAACAGCACATCATGGTCCCATGTTCAGACACGTTTGCTGCCAGTAAGACATGGAATTACCACGTATGAATAGTGTTGTTGCTGCCGTTCAGCGATTTGCAAAGGTTCTAACATGATGACGAACGATCTCACTATTGCCCTACCCAAAATTATGGTATTTCGAGATGCACTAGGCATGAATAGCATTGGTATCAATTATATGCCAATAAGGATGATGAAACCATTGTAGCGCTTAAGAATGAGATGTTGTTTGGGCATTCGCAAAAAGAAGAATGGCTATCATCACCAGAGACACACTGATGAAGAATGGAGAAGTTGAATCAAGTACCTGTGGCCTGTAGTGCACCAAAAACCACAATCTTTGGTGAGGGCATTGTATTTCATGAAAGCTATATTGGCTGAGCGCAAAGGAATACTGGATGATTGGGTTGGCCATGTGGCAAAAACCATTTGGCCAATGTTTGAAGTCAAAGAGAACAAATAAGGAACTGCCAGATTTCAATCTAGTTCCTTCGGTTCCTTTTCAACAGGCTTTTCACACAAAGTTAATAAAATTGCCAAGGAGATTCAAATGAAAGGATCTAGCTCAGATCAGCTACAAGCAAAGTTGGAGATCATGGAATTTGATTTGGCAAACATTGCAGTAAAATTGATGGCTATAATTGATGGACAAGACGTCATCGATTTGGAGCTCATCATTAGTGGGATAGATTGTGTTAGCTAGGAATGTTAGTTTAGCTATTTAGTTAAACCATGACTAGGTTAATGATAAGTTGGGTTAACATAATTAATTGGTTTGAAATTGGTTCATGTGTGAATAAGGTTCAAAATATTTTGTGTTTTGAATATAGTCCCAAGTTAGTTTGGCTAAATCATTGACATGATGTTCAAACATCATTTGAAAATTTTCATATGGCTAGTGAAATTAAGTTAATGATTTAGAAAAGAAGATGAATGAAAAATCAGGAATTCCTTCAATTCTTACTCTTAGAACTCAAATGGTCAACAAAACCTTGAAGACATCTAACAACAACATTGGAATAAGGACATCCACACAACTCAAGTATCATACACAAAAGCTCACACATGATAGATTTGTACTTCACCATTATGCATACATGGTGATGGTTATACAAGAAGTAGAACTCACTTATTTGAGAAAATAATTGAAAACCTTAAATGGGAAAATGCCATGGATGAAAAGATGGTGACATTGGATGTAAATTTTATTTGGGAGTTGATGTTTTTACCAAAGGACAAGAAAGCAATTATGTGCAAATGGGTGTATAAGCTCAAGCATTATGCAAATGGATTGGTGAATATGTACAAAAAAAGGTTGATTGCCAAAGTTTATGCCCAAACCTTCATCATAGACTATAAAGAGTTCTATAGCCTAATTGCTAAGATGACAATAGTAAAAGAATCACTACTATGGCTATAGCAAAAGGATGGTCTTTACATCCGATGTATGTGAAGAATATTTTTTTTCATGGAGATTTTCATGAAGAAGTGTACATGAAATGACCATCAAGTTATGTGGACCAAACACTTCTTAATTTGGTTTGTAGGTGAAAGACAGCCTTTTATGGCTTAAAACAAACACAATGTAAAGCTCAATTAGACAAAATAAGTTAAAATCTTGTCAAAAGTGGATTCTAAATATCAAATGTAAACTTTTTCACTTTATGTGAAAAAGATGGACCATGAGATTGTAGCCATAATCATTTATGTTGATGACTTGATTGTTACAAGAAATAATGACGTAGACATTTTTGATTTCAAGAAACTTTTGAAGTAAAAATTTGAGATGAAAAACTTTGGAGAATTGTGTTACTTCCTTGGCATCAAAAGTGATCAAATCCTTGAAAGGGTTATGGCTATTATAGAAGCAATAAGCCTTGAATAAGTTGTTCAAATATGGGATGATAGGTTGTAACATATCTCAATTCTATTGGAGTAAAATGTGAAATTGAATGTAACTAGAAGAGGTTTGTGAAAGACACTATTATGTCCAAATTCATGGTAGGGAGTTTGATACACATGACCATCACAAGGCCTAATTTGAATTACACAATTGGTTTGATGAGTCAATTCATGCAAACACCATTAAAGCCACATTTGGATGTAGAAAAACACATATTTAAATACATCAAACACACCTTGTAATGTGGAATTTTCTATGAAGCCAGGAGCCAATTATAAGTACATGGGTACATTGATGTTGATTGGGTTAACAACATTTCAAATAGGAGATCGACTAATGGTTTCATGGTTTCTTTTGGAAATTATGCTATTAGTTAGAATAATAAAAAATAACCAATTATTGCATTATCAAACACAAAAGGTTCAATACATAGATGTAATAATGGTTGTTGTGAAGTGGTTTGGGTATGAAGATTACCTTTAAACTTGGGATAGTCAATGGATGTTGTTGGGTGAAAGCATAATTAGGTGGATTGTTTGGAATGTCATGGTTGTAATTTTTCTTTTGGATTATAGATGAATTTAAAATGTAAAATCATATCAAACATTTAAATTTTCAATTTTTACATTATCCATGTTGCAATAGACTTAAGTGAGAATCTTATTAAAAATTATGAATAAGTTTTAAGAAAAGAATGAATTCATTTTGGACTTTTGAAATGATGACATTATGTTTGTCACACATAGAAAATGAAAATTATGGACTTAGGAAAAGTCAAAATTAATTTAAAAAAATATGCCTCCATAAAATGAATAATTTAATTGTAAAATGCATTGAATTTTTTCCAATATAATTTTTTTCATATTTAAAAATTTAACTCATTGTGATTTTCGTAATTTTTTACAATTGATATTCCACTTCACATTGAAATCTTTAAACTTTTCTCTAAGTTTCTTAACCAATCAAATGTTTAGGGATATTTATAGGGTGGTTTATTACTATTTGTGACCAAAACCATAAGGGATAATTATAGGATTTATAGTTTGATAGTTATTTTAAATCCAAGAATTGTAATTAGTGTAAGATGTGGAATCTTCAAAATGTCAAACATGAGCCACCTAACCATGCTTTTACCCTATTATCATTTATTGTGATAACATCAATAACATATTGTTTGCTAATAATTAAATCTATCATGTTAAGACAAAACACATTGAGATGCGTTATCATTTTTTAAAAGAAAAAATTATATTAGGGGAGATTGATTTTGTTCACAAAAGCTTTAGGTATAGACAAATTATGAAAAGTTAAAAACATGTTTGTTATACTAAAATTGTGAACTTGAACTTGAGGGGGAATGTTGAAAATTTGAGTTCAACTAATTCAAGGTGAAAACATGGTAAAATATGCCAAAAAAATAGTTCCACATGTAGTCTTAGTCACATTTATGGCATAAACATGAAAAAACCTATTCAAAATTTTTTAAACTTTCGTTATGAAGCAATGATGCACTCCATCACATTTATGGTAAGTTACACATGAAGTGTGAAGAATTTTAATATAAGAAAAATGGATGAAAATTATGTTGTAAACTAGTTAGGTTTTCAAAAAAATTCCAAGATACCTTTTTATGAAAACTTTGATAGATTCTGATTATATTAATATGAATTTTCTAAAACACTTTGATACATATTAATGCATTATTTATTTGAAAATGTAAAAGAATTCAATTACAATTGTATTTTCATCATATTTTTATATATTTGAAACAAGAATGGGATACCTACCTTTTTGTACTTGTATTTTTTAAAATGTCTTTAAATGCATATTAAAACATTCAAATTTTCAATATTATGCAATGAAATCAAAGATCTTTTTTTATTTGATCATTAAAAAAACACATTCATAAATTCAATGTATTAAGGCTTAATATAGGTGTAATCACAATGTTAAGACCCACACCCACCTCCTTGGTGCTTTGCTTAATGATTGCTTATTCCAAAATATTCTCGAAACATCCTTTTATAAGTTAACAAAATCTTTAAAAAAAAATTTTGATTCACAAAAATGTTGCATTATATTATGATAGTAAAGTTTGATTTAAACGATGTCCCAAAAATATGTCATTTTAAGTCATTAAGGAGTCATTTATGAGTTTTTCATGTGCTAAAAATAGTTGTTAAATTGCTAAAAAAATGTTTTTGGGTATTCAATACTCATTAGGTTTGTTTCAAAAAATTTCAAGTGTTTCCATAATGTATTAGAAACATTGTTGTATACATTTACCAAACATTTTAAATATTGATTTGACGTAGCACTTTAAAAAGTGTAAAATTAAATTGTTGTTACACCTAAAGTGCATCCTATTAGCATGATTGCACCCTATAGGTATATTTTCCACCCCCAAAAAAAATCTTTCATTGACACATTTTACCATGCTTTCATCCATTATTAAAATAAAAAATAATAATTAGGTTATTTTCATGGTGATTACTTTATTTATTTATTTTGAAGTGGGTTTATTTTTGGTTTTGGCTTATTGGTTGAATTTCTTAGTGTTAGTGTTTTGGATTTTTTTTTTTCATTATTGCAAGTTTCTATGTTTTGTGCATGACAAGAACCTTGGTGTGTTCTTGATCTTATGTTTCATGTTTGTGAACATATTATTTTGATGTCTTTGGTTCTTTTGCAATAAACATATTTACACTCAATTTCCTATTTGTTAACAACTTTTAACAACTTTAAAATTGGTTGGATATCATTAAACTTAAGAAATTAAATTATTTTCACTTGTGGGAAAATTTAATAAATCTATAACAACCCAAATAAATGCATTTTGGATAGTCATTGTTAATGCATGGGTTAACGAACTGGTCAAAAAATTCATTTAATTTATATTGATCAAAATACCCCAATTGATCCTCATACAAATAGTTATACCTTTAACATTTTCATACATAAAGGAGGTATTTGTTTTACAAGAGAATATTTTTTGAGATACTCAAGAAAAGTGTGACTTGGTTAAATGGTGAAGTTTAATCATGAAATCAAAGGAATATTTTAAAATCTACTAGCCCCCCTAAGAAATGCTATGCATATTTCCATTACATCCATGGCATCCTTTAACTGTTTAGAAGACCATTTGCCTATTGCTACTAAACAAATAATCCTTGTTGTTCTTGCTAGTTTTGCTTTTCTAGCTTGTTTAGGTGAGATGTTATCCTTGTTTTGAATTGGATTAAGTGGGATGTTGATATGTGTGATTTGAAATTGTTGATCCAATAAGGTATTCTATCATTTACAAAATACATTGATCATCTTCCTTTTGATCCTCTTAGCTTTATCCTGCAAAACATAAGGAGATTCAACAATGCCTCACAAAAGGTATTCTTTTGTCTAAGGTTTTAAAACTAAACCGAGACCACAAGAATTTTGATAGTTTAGGATATGTTTTGTGTGAATGTTGTTTTGTTTGCCAACAATTTGAAATAAGTCATAAAGCTCATCTTGTAGTTTCTTTGGCAACTAGAACATTTTAGCTATTACAAACAAAGTTAGATGGCTTGTTGGAAGATTGGATTCATGTATTTTGAATCTGAGTTTGTGATGCTTAGATTCAATAGGAATATATACTATGGTAGCTGCTGGTTCCGCCAAGGCCCTGCATGGGCGGTCAGGTGCTAAGTGAACTGCTCTAATATTTGATGTGACTGGTCAGTCTTAACCACACTGGCTATCACCGTCAGCATTGCAAGCCTAGTCTACGGTCGGTGACTGATATAGCTCCTTTAAAGTAGTCAGCACAGTGCAAATCTGTGGAACTATATTTTGGTACCAAAATGAATGCTTGTGCACAGTTGCAGTAACGTCAACTGATGCCACGGGTGGGCATACTAAATATAATACCTGCATTTCAATCTGGTGCATCTAAAAGTCACCTTAGACAACAACCTGACCCTGCGTGTCAATGCCCAAAATAAGCCCACTTGTTTCATCGGCTCGCAACTATTTTGCTGCTATTTGTTCAATACAGTACCCACCCTCGTCTCCAGCTATGCTTCCACATGATCGACCAACTTGACATCAGATCCTTTAGCCTATTTTAAGTGCAGTAAAAAAGTGCCTTTCCAACTTATGCTTAGCAACCTAGGTTTTTGTAAAATTTGTGTTTTCAATTTTGCAACTTTCATCTTCTGTTTTGCAATTTTCATTTTAAGTACATAATCATTTTGGAAGTTGCAAAAGTCCATTTTAGTTATATAATCATTTTCAAAGTTGTAACGCTCAAGCTGTTACTATTTACCCAAGTGGTTTCACAAGTTGTTTCAGCCCCAGTTGACAAGGACACTGACTTTTTGTAGTTGTATAAAAAACCCATCTAGGAATGCACCAAACTCGTAAATTTAATTCAGTCTCGAAAATCTCTTTGTATGATTGCCATCCAAACAATGCATTAGTAACAGATAATATAGTCAAGATTTCGACTCATGAGAGTGCGAGATCCGGAACTGCCATTGTGATGGATTCTATAGGCAATATTGTGGCTGCAACTAGCTGCAGGAGAAAATTGTTAGGACGGGCGTTGTCCATCTATGCAGCTAGTTGTGTGCTGCTGCTGCTGCTGCTGCTGTTGTCGACAGAGATTCAGTTCGTGCATGCGCGCAACACTGCAAATCTGGGTAGTGCATGGAGCACGTTGGGGAAGGGGCAACAGGTATTGACAGCCCTCACTTCTGTGCCGTCATGGCGATACAAGCTCAATGTGCAGGAGCTTCCCGGAGCGCCGGCTGGAAGACCCAAGTGCTATGTGACTGTGGACTTCGTGAACCCACGGTCTCCTGATCAACTGCAAGTGTGGGTGGCCAATTATCTCAGTCATGGCATATACTCCGCCGGTGGGGTAAGAACTCTAAGACTCCTCCGTGTCTTCCTTGCAGCACATTGAGGCGCATGCATTTCGTCCTGTGCTAGCTAGTGGGTCAGCAAACTTTGCACCGAAATTGTACTGTTCTGATCATCGTGCAAATGATGCCTTGCACTACTCATTCTGAAACAGATCTGCACTCTCAAGCTCGGTCTAGATGGGAACCTCGTGTTAATACAGCGCGGATCCGAGATTTGGAGCAGCCAAACAGCAAACAAAAGGGTATACACAATTGAGTTGCAAGATTCTGGGAATCTGGTACTGCTAACGAGTGCGAGGAAGATCGTGTGGCAAAGCTTTGATTATCCATCCGACACTTTGGTCTCTGGGCAGAAATTCCCTCTCGGAAGCATCCTCTTTGCTGCTGACCCGAACTGGCCCTACTCTTCCGCTGGCATCTATTCAGCAAGAGTACAAGAATACTCCAACGATTTGTCGCTGTTTGTGGATTTCGATCACCCTGGATACACAGGCCCAATTCCAGCTTACAATCAGACTGTCGGCTCGGATCGTTACTGGACCTTGGAGACGGTATACGCAGAGATAGTAAACTCTTGGCAAGCTAATCAAGCTCGCTATGTTGAGCTCAGAAATGGGCTCAGCGTGTTCGCTCCAGGCGATGTGGAATTCATACACGCACCAAGCAATAACCTCAACCCTAACAACACCTTCCTTGAGTACGCAAGAATGGAACCTGATGGCAATCTCAAGACTTATGTCCTCCTTGGATCACCCGGCTATGAACATTGGGAACTCAACTTCCAAGCACTTTTTTCCTTGTGTGAGTTTCCCAATGCTTGTGGACCATATGGTATATGTTCTGGAGTTTTCGGTCCTACACAGAAGTGTACTGGCTGTCCCAGGGGATTCCATCCCATTGATCCCTCAGACCTGACCCAGGGATGCAGGAGAGTGTCAAAGCCTTTGTCTTCACTATGTGGGAAGTCAGTGGATGTGATTGAGCTGCCTGGTGTGGGTTACTCACTCTTGCAATCTTTCTACTGGTTTGGGGAGCTGACTCCCACTTACCCTAGTATCCAAGTGGGCAGCCCAGATCAGTGCAAGGCAGTTTGCTTGTCTGATTGTGCCTGCACTTCTACCTTTTATTACAATATCACTTTTTTTGGTCAATATTGTTTCAAGCTCCACACTGATGTCCACACTCTTCAGGCAACTTTTTCTGGCCCACCAGCATATAATACTGCTTTCATTAAGACTTAAGAAAGTGATAAGCCAGTTGCCTGCAAGCATCATACTAAGTTAGGCTGTTGGTAACCTAAGGTTCAAATTTCAGGCATTGAACAAGAAAATATTGTGTGTATTGGATGACTAATCGATATAGCTTTTTTCTGGGAATATTGGAAGGGTGGTCATGTACTATATTGTATGGCAAAACGGGGTGTATGGAGAGATCTAGTTCTGTAGATCTATGCACGAAATGATAGGACTTCAATCAATATTATAGACCTTTTTTGGTTGTAATGTATAGTTGTCACATCCTTTTGAGTATGTATGTTAGCTTGAAGATGCCCTGATAAGGGTTAGTTTCCATGTCTTCCACTCACCTGCTATCTAACTGAAATTAAAATGGTGAAATGATGGCAAAAGGGTTTCTATGTGATATCACTATTTCTCAACCCACTTTGAAAGAACTCACACCTGGCAGTTGTGGCTGTGGAGAGTTGATGCGAGCAGGACCAAGTCAGAATATTTTTTCCATTCGTTTTTGAGATATGATCAACAAATTTTGTTGGTCTGGTGCGAATCTCCAGATATCGAGGGGAGGGGTGGTTTTAGGAATAGTGAGAATTTCGTTAGAATAATGGCCAATGTCTCAACATTTTTGCAAAAAACACCCCAGCTATATCAGTGAAAGTGTGTATACAAATAATGGGCAAGTGGGAGAGAATGGAAACGTACCCTAAGCAAGAATACAAATATGCATGTGAGTAAATTCTTTGCATCTTATGGGTACTCCTTGCACTTGGATGGTATTATTTTGCTAACAACTATAAATAGGATTTAAATGTTACAAAGTGAAAGCACACTATAGTAATATATTTGGGGCAACAACATGTAATGTTTATTGAAGGACACTATACAATTTTCACAAAGCTAAAGTAAGTCACCTATTTTTCCCACCAAAGTAAAGTTAGAACAAGGTTTTAAACTTCATCAACTTTCTAAATTAATGTACAAACTATGTTATTGTCATCTCCAAGTTTTCAATTAATACATGTGGGAATCAGATGATGCACAAGCTAATTATTATTGATAATTAGCAACTATTAGAGGAAAATTGTGTTGTCACTATAAGATATAGTGGGTAGAATTGTGTCAATGTAAAGCAAAATCGGGCTGGACTGATTAGGATAAAAGAGAGGGCATTTTGAATTGGTTTAATGGTAGCAAAATTTAGGAATTATCTTTGGAGGAATTCTGATTTTGAATCATGAAAAGTTGTAGTTTTTTTTTTGGGGAGGAGCTCATGTTAGACTTAGGAGAAGAGATTTTGATCTAGAAAAAACATTTTTTGATGACACTTTGTACTTGTTTTATATTTTAGTTCTTGAAATTTGAAACTATTTTGAATGTTTTTAGGTTGTTGCAAAATGATTTTTGCACAAATATGGATTTTTGATCTTTTTAATAGATCTGATTTTATTTTTTCTATACATAGTTTATTGTTGTTACAAAATTTGATAGTTTTAATGACAATACATTAAAGCAGTGAAAATCCTTTCAAGTGTACCACCAAGGATGAAAATGGTTTAGATTTTATTATGTATTTTTTTCCCCTTATATTTTGATCCCCATCAAACCTAATGAGTCAAAAAATGTCAAATATTTCATAAGTACCATATTTTTTATCATTAAAATTTTAAATTTAATCATAATTGTCCATAAATGTGTTTTTACATAGTAAAAAAAAATTACGTGAAAAATATAGAAAAGGGTGATGCTTTGTCATGATTTTGGTACATTTTTTAAAAAATCATTAGAAGAAGTCTTGTCCTTTGCAACCAAGAAATCAATGAGTAAATGTCCTAAATGACTAGTAATTAATTATAATAATAGGATATTACTTCAAATCCTACGTGTAAAAAGTTGTAATCATATAAGTCAGTGGTGCATCTGATTAGTAAACAATGACATAATAACTTGAAAGTTGATGTCGTTTTTTCATTACAAGTTTTCATCCATATGACATTCATGATTGATGACAAAATGATGTGAATGTTCAAAATATCATATGAAAATGCAACTAGGATAAAATCATTTCAAATATAACTAAAAAATGACTATGCAAATGATGTGAATAGAATGATGTGTCATTACATACATAATGTGATCATAAAATTATTTTACAATGATTTTTAAATGACTATCAATATAAGTTCACACATACGGAATTATGACATGTAAAAAACTGATTTCAACTAATATTATACATATAAATAATATAAAAAATTTAATTACATTTTTAAAAATATACTTTATACATGATGCATTTAAAATCTTTTATATGACTCAATTAATTATTACACAATGAAATAAATTTTTTAAATAAAAAATGATCTAATAAAAATAATTTTTTATATTATAATTTTAAAATCAAATAGAAATGTAAATGTGGTAAATATATAATTTATTTGTAGATTAAATTTTTATCATCAATTTAAGTAAAACTTTATATATTAAATGTATATAAATAAATATTACACAATTATATTAGCGTATATGTGTAAATTTTAATAAAAATTATAATTTAATAAAATTATTCAATATTCAATATTAATTATTATTTTAAATTAAAATTAAAATATGTAAATTAAATGTATAAATCAACTTAATATGACTAATATAAAAAAAATTATTATATATATACAAATTCATAATTCAAATGAAAGATATTTTTTATTTATTCTTATACTACCCACAAAGGTTTTTTCATTTACAGTTTTTTTAATTTTTTTTTTCCCAAAAAATGGTCATTGAAATAGTATTCAATAAAAAAATTCAAATTTTTCTTTTGAAATAATTCTCACTTTTACATATATATATCATAAATATGTGTACATTGTTAAAGGAAATTTATGAATAAGTTTTTCATTTTTTCATTTGGACAATTTATCAATAAAATATGAATCATCAAATTTGATGTTTGAATGAAGTATAATTTAAATAAAATAAACATTAAATTGTTTGCACAACAAGTGGGGTAACTTGGTGGTAAAAAAATTGAATTCCATCCTTGGGGTCCAAGGATCAAACTGCACAAATGACATTGTTACAATCAACGATGGAATATTGACCAAATATTCCATACCTTATTAGACTACTTACCTATTAGATGCCTACATAAGTAGATTAAGTGGTTTATTTAGCCATTTAAATTATTTTTTAATCTAATTTGTCAACAATTGACAAGATGAAAATAATGAAATTAAACATAATGGATATAAAAATATATCTTATTATTTACATTATAATAATATCAATTATTATAATTTGTAATAATGATAAATAATTACACAATGATTAAACTATGACTAATGATTTCACATGTGTCCTTTATGACTAATGAATGAAATGTGCCACATCATTGTGTCACATCATGTCCAAAACGACTATTGTCTTCAACTTGTCCATAATGACTTTAGGGCTAATAGTCATTTTTGTCTTTTATGACTAAAATACCAATCATAAACTCAATCATGTATTTGAAGATTTCTTCTAGTGTTTGGACTTTCATAAATATCATATTTTAAATCATTAAAATTTTAAATTTCGTCATAATTTTCCATAAATGTGTCTTTACATGATAGGACTAAGTAAAAAATACATAAGGGTGAAAACATGGTCAAAAGACCCAAGGGTGCCAAGGTAAAAGTCTTTTTCCAAGGATTACACACAACACATGTCATTTTTGTGTTGGTTTATAACTTTAAAATTTATATTTCAAGTACCCCCTTTAACATTACATTTTTTATATAAATACATTTTGACTACAAATTGGTTTTATATCATGTATATTATGCATTCATGCCTTCTATCACATAAACTTGAACATCTTTTGTTAAAGGCATATTTTCAAAATTCATAAATTTCAAGGTCAAAAGCATTTTTGAGCCAAATGTGCTCAAATAAATTATAAAAAAAAATCATTAATTCAAATTTTTTTCCCTTCTAATCCTCAATGTTAAAATCCTTTTCAATTTTCAAAAGGAATGATGCACATTTTGTAGAAAAAAGATGTTTTAAAAAAACAAAGAATATCCATTCTCAAGGTTTGAATGCTTTGAAGATGTAAAAATATTTTTTATTTATGTCAAGCTTTGAGCATGTAAACTGCGTAATAAATGGAAAATATTCCAAAAACATTATGGTAATTCAAATTATTATGTTTCATTTGTGATCTTTCAAACATACAAAAATGAAGTTTTAAGGAGTGTCCACTCACTTGGATGGCTCCTTTGATTATGATTTTACCCATAAAAGGGTGATGTTCTATCAAAATTTTGGTACAACTTAAAGAATTTGGACCCAAAGTACATAAATAAGTATTAAAATAATAGACTTGAATATTAACATTTACCATCAACAAACTAATTGTAATTTGTGATTGGTACCATAATTAATTCTAAACATCAATGGACATCATGAAAATGCACCATTCAAATAACTTCATGAACTAGTTTGGAAAGGAACATGAACTTTGGAAACATCTTAGGGCAATGGGTGAAATCACACCATGTGTAATAACAATAGTTCAAGTCGCTAAGCTACAATTATCACACCCTAAAATAGTGTTTCATATTTTATGTGATTTGAAGGTGTAATCTACATTTTAAACAAGCAAATTTTTGTGATTTCAAACAAGCTTGTGTAGTAAACCTAAGTGCTTGAATGACATTGTGAAATGTGTCATTGTCTTGAATTTGATTTGAAAATCTATTAATTACAATATGGATCAAAAAAAATTATTAATCACAAGTAACTATTGTCATGACATATTTACTTTAAGAAGTTTTCTTTTTAATCATTTCTTGGACAATTTGTCATTAAGGTTTGTTGGAAGCAAGTAACTCGAATGTTAAGTCTTATTTTCAAATAATGATCACCAACTCTATTACTACAACTCTTTTATTAAGCTGAAATTGAAGTTTTATGCATTGTTGTTAATGGGATTTTTTGTGATTTCCCATCAAAGTTCATTATATTTTTATTTCTAGAACATGTTTTGATTACAATAATAGGTAATTAGACCAAAGAAAATCTAATTATATGTATACATTAGAATTCTTAAAAAAAATGCATACACAAATTGCACAAAACAAAATGCAAGTTTAAATGTAGAAACTTTCCACTCAAGTTTGAAAAGGAAATGAAAACAAAACAAAAATTCTATAATCCCAAGTCCTTTTATCCTATTTATATACATGTTAATTCAAAAAAAATAATCTAATTACACCATTTAAAAAATAATTAAATAATATATACAATAACAATCCAAAATTTTCAAAAATCAATTGTTTATTAACAACTATATGTCCAGCCAACTACTTGTTTTTTCAACTAACTACCTATTGACCTATCACTTAATCAATTTTGTCACTTGTTACAAAAATCTAGTTAATAATTGAAGCATAATAGTTTGGATTGTCATAAAGTTTTTTGGAATATTTTCCATTAATTACAAAGTTTACATGTTCAAAGCTTGACACAAATCAAAAATGTTTTTCTATGTTCCAAGCACTCAAACCTCAAGAGTGGACAGTCCTTGTTTTTTTTCAAACGTCCTTTTTTCTACCAAATGTGCACCATTCTTTTTGAAAATTGGAAAGGATTTTAACATTGATGATTAGAAGGGAAAAAGGACAAATTCATGAAAATTGTTTTTATAACCCATTTGAGCACATTTGGTTCAAAAGTGTTTTTGACTCTGAAAATTATGGATTTTGAAAGTGTGGCTTTAATAAAAGTTGTTCATATATATGTGATAGAGGGCATAAATGCATAATTTACATTATATAAAATCAATTTTTAGTCAAAATGTATTTATATTTAAAATGCAATGCTAAATGGGGTATTCGAAATATAGAATTTTAAGTTATAAACCAATGCAAAAATGACATGTGTCATCTGCAATACTTAGAAAAAGACTTTTAACTTGGCACCCCTCACTCCTTTGATTATGATTTCACCCATTTGTGACAACATTTTTTGGCCATCGTAATGTGTTTTCACCTTTAAACCTTCATTTGATTTATGGGATGGCCATGCAACTTTAACCAACAAAATACAAACTAATCATGTTCATCTAAAAGGTGTCTTGCACCCTTCATCAAAAGGATTGTAATCATCATTATCAATGTTAACAATGTCAAAGGAAAATGAATTTAATTTAACAAGTGGGCATGGAAAGATCCACCTAGGCATTCATGCAAAAACATGTCTTGAAACATAGGTAAAAGCTCAATGAGTTGATAGACCTAGAGCTTAGAGTTATGAGTTTAAATAACATGGTAATCAATGTTATGATCTTTCAACATACAAAAATGCAGTTTTAAATAATGTCCACTCACTTTGGTGGTTCCTTTGATTATGATTTTACCCAAATATTATTTTTCAAAACTTGTAACTTTCAATTTTCACCAAGCCAATATTAAAAGAAATTTTCATAAATTATATTCAAAATAAGGTAATTCAATTGCCAAATAATGCAATAATTGTAAAAGGAAACTACATTTTTTATTAATATTAAATGAATAAAAATATATATATATGTCCTAGTAATGACATTCGTCATTTTGCACTTTAAAATTCGCGAATTTACGTGGCAAAGCACCTTGTCAAAACATTCGGCATACATTCGTCAAACATTTGCTGGACAT
>Ga0116227_10006165_pt1 | contig 24549 bp, 18 predicted proteins | sample S1TSphgellanicum_FD_89693 | JGI IMG/M metagenome (GOLD analysis project Ga0116227, IMG submission 89693) | Host-associated microbial communities from peat moss isolated from Minnesota, USA - S1T2_Fb - Sphagnum magellanicum MG | ecosystem: Host-associated > Plants > Peat moss > Unclassified... | reverse complement strand
GGGGAGGAGAAGGCCCAAAACCCCGTTGTTTTTCGTTTTTTTTTCAAAAAAATTGTCGCGCGGAGGGGGGGCGGGGGCGCAAGAGCGCACGCGAGGGGGGGGGGGGGGGGGGGGGAGAGACCGTGTACTACCAGTAGTCAACGAATACAGAAAACTACTGTTCTAGAAACTACACAAATCCCGTGCAGCAGAAAAGATTTCCTTTTCCCGAAAAGCGCCGTTTTGCCATCTTGTTACAAACATCAAAAAAATTCCTCGGGACTTCCTCAATCCACAGATCCAGTCCTCTGAAGCTCCAACTGCTCTCCTCCCAAGACTCGTACATGCACGATGTAGCGGATCTACATGAGAAAACCCAGGTTATAAGAAGATCCCCAGCGGGGTGATTTGAAACCAGACATGATCCCCGGGGAAACTAAACCACCACCACCCTGGAAGCTGGTCAGTTCCACAAAGAATATCCAGAATCCTTGCTTCAACTCCTCCGAACGTCTGGCATGAATGATCCTGCTGCAAAACTGCACAAAGATCGTGCAGGAAGCTGTCAGATCACTCATCCAGCGCTGGAACACTCACAGACCAGAAACCATGAAAGAATGCTGCAAGCTTAATTACGCTAGACTCGAGAGCCAGCCCTGCACTGCACGATCTGTAGCTATAGAAGAACACAGGAGAAGAAGAACCTTGGTACAACCGGCCCGTGGTGCGTACCGGGCCATGCGTGATCATGTCTGTTTGCTCACGCCACCACTAGTACGACAGTACCCGACTACAAACAAGGCCCGTGTTTTGCTGCTAAAGCAACGCAGCAGGCAGGCAGGTCACAAACCCTGTTGACTGTCTGAGAGAGAGAGAGAGAAATATCATAAGCGCAGCAGCAGGTAACTTCAAACCCTGACCTTGCAAACATGAAATCCACAACGACGATAAACGCGTGTGAGCAGATCCGTGTCCGCGAGTCCGACCCGCCGCTCAAATCTCTGCATCAGACTTGCCAATTAACGCGGCACCACTGACTGTAGAAAGCAACACCGTCAGTGCTCAGGAACGTCGATGGTTACTGCAATAAACCAACCAACCAACCAACCAACCAGCCGTTAGACTAAATCCTGCAAGCCATGTTTCTATTTGCTACAATTCCCCGAACAAAACCTCCGCAAGAGAAGCAGCGAGCGCCCGGGGCACAACAAATAAAAAAATGAAGCCCTTGATCCACCACTACTTCTTCTCCCCCACCCAGAGACACACATACACAACAAACAAATCACAAAATCGCTTTTAACTGTCGAATCGGAAAATCCTCATCATCATCACTAACCTGGGTTGGGTTTTCTTTTCATGATGGGAATCCAAAACCCCACATGGAGCAGGCGACTTTAGTTGGCGGCCCCAGGGCAGGGCAAGCAACCGAAGCGAGAATGCAGGAGGTGCTCGCCGCGATCACGCTGAATCCCTATCTCTCGCTTACCAGGAAGAAGGGAAAAAACAGCCCCCGCGCACCCACTCACCCACCCACCCACCTTCCCTAAAAAGTCTCCTCCTTTTCGCGTCTTTCCCGTATGGATATTATGGGGTTGTCCTTCGCTCTCTTTCTTTGTTGACCTTTTAACCCACCACTCTCTCCCACTCCTACTCAGAATTTCTTTTTTCCCAAGCAAAACAATTCAATTCCCTGCTACTGCAACTAGCTTTAACACCTACCCACCTGACTCCATAAATTCCCTTCCTTTCCTTCCGTGGCGCCCGGGATTCCATCCCCAGCAATGATTTTTGGACCTGAAAATTATGATTTCGACCTTTTAAAAGGACTTTTCATGGAATAAATGGCTCACATTCTACATGTTTTGAAAAAAAAAATTAATTTAAAATATAGCCAGATTTTTATGATAAGTTCCAGTTGGTTAGCGAAGAAAATAGATGAAATCATTTTTAAAAAAAAGCTTTCATTGAATCTGCTATATTGCCAAATTTAAATAGCCAAATTTGGCTTTTACTTTTGGATGGTAGCCGCTTTGGTTGGCTACATCACAAAATTGACCCCAAAACAATACTGTTTCCCCAACTTACACCGAAAACCGGGCGCTTGGCCCAATAGCACAATCACCAATAAAACCTCTCGTCCCAATTGCTCTGTGATTGCAGCGTACCTCGGGGACCGCGTGGCATCAGTGAAGCGTGCGGCGGTGCCTGAGATGTGTTTTTTTTAGTTGGGGCCCGGGGGGTCAGGGTGGGCGAGGGGGTGTCTTTTTTCTGCTGTGCAGTTTTGCACCGGAGACGAAGCCGCACGGGCGTGCGGCGAGACACCCGCACATCTAGTAACCCACCCGTCTGCTTGCTCGCCACTTTACGCATACACGTTGCCCAGCCGCTTTACCCGCCGCCCGCCCGCCCGCCTGCCTGCCCGCCTGCCCAGAGACCCGGTAAGTAGTCACTACCTGCATGTCTGTCTGTGATCACTCATCATTTTTGCCGAGACTGTAGTGCGTGCTGCAGTCTGCTCAAACAAAAAATGCCAACTGCAAAGTCTGTGGGCTTTTTCCAAAACCTTCCAAAACCCAGTGACAAATTTAAGTAATCGCCAGTGTTTGTTTTTTAGTCATTCAATAATTTATCGGCTTTGGTCCTTCCCAGCTACAGAAACTATGATGCAGACTTCATTTGGTGTCGCATTTTGAGGAATGTCCATCAGGTGTTTATATTTTTTCCAATGAATGAACTTTTGTGTTCAGGGTTATTTTGGGGAACTTTATGGGACATTTTATAATTTTAAACTCTTGTCAGTTTGAACTAGTGTTGGCCAGTTTCAGGTTTTTCGAACGAGTCTGACTCTGAATCCATGTCTAAGAACTCCATCCCCCAGTGGGTTTACCTGGAACTTGCCAAGAACTGGACCTGGTGAGTTTACATGAACCCAAACCTAAGGGGTCTTGAGAATTTCTTACAAGGTCCAGGTCAGAGGGTTAGGTAAGGTTTAGGAACCTAGTTTAGATAGTGTTTAGGGTTTTTAGGTTTTATGGTCTTATGTTTAAGTTTTAGGGTTCTAGGTACCTAGTCTTAAGCTTAATACATAAGGGCATCTCCAATGATAGCACTAAAATAATTTTTGCACAATATGTTGTAACAATCCTTAAGTTGTTCCCTATGTTGGATATATGCTCAAATAAGGTCCATGTGGTGGAGACCATTGTTGGCTAACCATTCCTTATGTTGTTTTTTATTGTTGCTTTTGGGAACATGATGTGAACATTTTGGAAACTTTGGGAACCCATTGAGAAGTCAAGGGAATACAATAAGAACACCATAAAAACATTTTGGGTACTTGGTGAGAACACTATAAAAAACACCCAAAATAATAATAATAATAATAGTTTTAAAATCAACTTTCAAATCCTCCTAAAAAGTTGAAATTGGTCCCACCTAAATCTGAAACCAAAGATTCTTATAAAAGTTGGACATGTTGAACCAAGAACTATTGGTCAAACAAATTTGACTCAACCCCAAAATTGACATGTTCTAATTTTTGAAAATATAGACTAAACCCAAACCTTGAGGTCTTCCATTTTTTTCAGACTCTAAACCAGGACTCAATAGTTATTGTAAAAATCAAGAACCAACCAACACGACTTCGACTTGCCATGAAGGGGCATAGCCATTATTAGATGAGCCGCTTGCTATACGTTAGTACATGCAGTGCAATGTACTAGTGCTGAAGAATGATGAAACACCACAAAGTGACAAACCAAGGAAATAAATGGTCGTGAAGGAAGAAGGGAATAGTTGCTTGTTGAACTTCTTTATATGTGGAGTAAAACAATTCTTGTTTGTTTGTTTGTTTTCTTCGGATCTATTTAGTTTAATTATGTTCTTTTCCTGTGTCTGTTTTGATTTGTCCATAAGTAGAATTGACTCGAGATTGGTGCTCAAACTTGAATTATTTGTGTCTAAAGAGGGCTGGGGGGAACTAAATAGTGACCCAGCACCCACCAAAGCAGGCAAGATTTTATACTCTCCCCATCTCAAAAATGTTGTGTTCTGCTTTGCATTGCAGAACAATTTGCATTATAAAAAATGCAGAATCAAAGAACCACCAGTATTGGGTATTTCAAAACCCTCCAAGAACCATCAGTTGTTATGGAAGAACTCCTTATTCTTTTACTAATTCTATTTCAATTCTCTAATTTTTGTCAAGTGGGAATTAGGGTGGGTCTTTCAAATTTTTGTCAGTTATATGCCTATATACCCAGTCTGACCTCCAAAAAGTGTTTGGTCCAAATTCAAATAATTGCCCTACTCTGGTATATCACCAACCTAATTCCAACCAGCTTAGGATAGCAGGGTTCTAGTATATGTTTAAATAAATTCGTCACCTACATTTGTCCAACCTTATGATGAAAATACACGTGTCACACATGATGTTGTTTTGACCCTGTGAAGTTTGATGGGGTGTTTAGTGTGTTCCCGAAAGCACCATCACCTAGGATGGCTAGGCTGATCACTGAGCACATAAGGATTCCAAGAGAAATTGCGCACTAAGAGTGATTTTTTTTCTTGTGGGGTCCAAAGAGGACTTGTGCATTGTGTCTAGGCACATCCATAACCGCTTGAATTGTCTGATTTGATGGAGTGACATGAAGGTTATGCCTCCTCAAAGAAAGGGGGTTCCATTGGCAAAATAGACACTTCATATCCTTATAAACAAACATTTTGCTCACTCCCAATGAACATTCAAAATTTAACAAGTGGACAAAAATAGACCTTTGACAAAAATGGATTCATGTGGAAAGTGTGAATTTATTTATGTAAAAATATTCATCTTCCATCAACAAAAGAGATCATTACCACAAAAATGTGTAAGAATATTTATAATGATAGGCAATGTGTCATTTGTGTAACCCTAAAGTTTCAAGCAACACCACACTTTTTGCACAACCTCTTGGGTCTAGTGTATTCATGTTTAATTGCCCAATTCCAATTTAGTTCTTCTTCTTCTCTTCCTTGTCTATGCAATTGATGGCACATGTCCATGTGGGTCTTTTTCATTGTCACCTTCTAGAAGATCTTTTCACCTCTTCCTAATCATCGTCTTTTGTTGTTGATCATCACCTCCTCCTGGTTGTCTTCTTTTGTTGGTGATTTTTGCCATTTTTTGATCAACTTTTTCTATTGGTGATCACCATCTCCTTCTAATTGTCATCTTTTGTTGTTGATTATGGCCTCTTCTTAATTTTCCTTTTTTATTGGTGATCGTCACATCTTTCAAATTGTCTTTTTCTATCGGTGATTGTCACGTCCCCCAAATTATCCTATTCTATTGGTGATGGCCACCTCTTCCCAATCTTCATATTTTATTATTGAGCATTGCTTCTTCTTGATTGTTTTCTTTTGTTGGTGGTTATTGCTTCCTCCATATTATCCTTTTCTATTGATGATCATCGCCTCCTTTTGATTGTCAACTTATGTTGTTGATCAACACCTCTTCTAATCATTACCTCCTCCTCCTGATCATCTTCGTGTTGTTGATTCTCCTTTTATGTTATTGATCATCATCTTGTTCTTCTTATATCATTGTCCTACTTTTTTTTTATGCGTATTGTCTTGTTCTTGTCATACTCTTCTTCCTAATTTTGAAACCCCCCCACTTTCCCCCATCTTCACTCTCTCATGGATCAATGGTATGCTACAACCTTGTTGAATATAGCCCTTGGATTTTTGTTGAACCATTACCCTTGCCCTAATTATTTTCTAAACCTTTGATGTAAACCCAAGATTAACACCTCTAAACCCTAGAAGGTGGGCTATAAAACCTATAGCAAAATATATGAATTTTATCCCCCACCTTTTTTATTGTAGTTGCAAACCAAGCATTGTTAACAAGAATTTTAATACATTCTTTTCTAGCTTAAGTTGAATTTTTCTTTCAACCACAATGTATAAATTAGCAATTCCTTTAGCCTTCTTTTATTCTTTCTCTTTCCACCTTTATTTCCTTGATTATTTTTATTGCCTTGTGAGTGTAGGCATGGTCAAGTAGACAAAAAATGTTCCTTGTCATAAGAAATTACAAGTAGACAATTTTTCTTTTGATGCATTGAAAGTACAAATATTATTTTATTCAATGATTAATATGAAGATAAACTTTCACTTTAATATTATAAATTTGAAAGATTAACGGTTTCATGTAGTTTTAAGTAGATTTGTAGGAAGTTTAGGAAGTGTCTGATCTTACAAAATGGGTTGCAAGAAAATGAAATATTGAACGTTTTCTACTTTCAAGTTATGAAAGCCTTAAAAATACTTGTGTATTATAAAATTATGCATGTTATAATCATAATACATAAAATTTTCAGTGTAAAAATAAGTTTGGACACCAAATTGACCCCATCAAGTTCAAACCTACTTCTCACTTTATTTATGATACCAAAGTTTTTCAAATTTTGTATTCAACTTACCATAAACTAAATGGAGGGCCATGATTTTTCATATTTCTACTTACACAAGTTTTTAATTTACTTTCATGTGTTTATTTCCAAAAAAATGTCATTTTAAAACTACATTTTGGGCATACTATTTCTTTCATCTATTTGACCATGCCTACACCTTCCTCGTTTAAGTTTTTTCATTGTAGGATTTCTAAACATTAAATTTGACTACATGTGATAAATTATAGTCTAATAATGATTATTTTCCTTTTGTTTTCCTTGTAGGTAGATGCGATAACAAATTGGCTATAGAGAAAAGACTTGAGTTGCATTGCCAAAATTATGAACTTCACAAATGCGATTGGGTCCATATAGATCAATTGGTAGGTTAGAAATAATTCCATAGGGGGGCGAACCCATCCTTGGGTGGTACCACTAGGAACCACCTTAAGGAATGGTTAAAGAACCAAAAATAGCCAAATCATTTTTATGGGCCCTTTTCATTAAATGTTTTCACAATTATAAATAATTATTTTTGCATGTTTATTAATCACATGTTTTAATATATGGATTGAAGTTTATTTGGGAATTTAAATAATTGAAAAAATAAATAAATTCATATTCCTAATAAAAATGACCCTTTAAAAATCAACAACATCAACTTTGAAAATTCATAATTAAATCATATATAATCAATTAATTACTAAATAAAAACCTAAAAATAAATGATTTTCAAATTACCTTAGGAAAAAATTCATTAAAAAATTCTTAAATCATGTTCCAAATTTGTTTTCCTAACCAAAAAGTTTAAGGAAAAAAACAAATGCTATGTTTCTAAAATTTTTTCTAAATGTAATGATTAGGAACATCAAAATACACAATATTTTTAATATTATTGAGATTTTAAAATCTATGGAACCTAATAAATGTATTCACAAAAAAAATTTATGCAAATGTTTATTTAAATGTTTCCTATGATTTTTCAAAGTTCGATGGGTCCAAAAAAAATCAAGGTGTGACATTCCTAGTGGTATCACCAAAGGATGGGCTTGCCTAGGTTGAATGCAAGATATGGTGGCTCACTTTTGGAGTCACAATAGCAATTTTTATAAACTACTTTGTGTTTAAATGCTTATGGTGAATAGTTTAATTTTAAATACATTGAATGATGATTCATTCTAAACTGACAACTTGATTACGAAGAAATTTGCACATTTATTTTTTGAAAATAATGCATTTATTATCAATAATGAACTTTTGAAGACAAAAATATGGACTAATCAATTGACTAGATTGTTAAAAAATTCAAAAATTCATATTGAATTTCACTCCAAATTGTTTTGTAATGACTAAACATGGGTTGAAAAATGAAATCATAAAATTAAATGTGAAATCTTTTTGTGAAACCTTAACCTTGAATGTTAGTTATGAACTTTTGAAGGTTTAGAATTGGACTTTATTTTCAAAAGTCCTTTTGGTTCAAATGAATTTTTTTTTCATTTGTCAAAACTTTTGTGCCCAATGTGTGCATAATTGTAATATCTAAATGAACTTTTATTCTTATGGAATTTATTTCTTTTAGGATTATCAAAATGATTTCACCATACCAACTTATAACAACAGTATTTTTCAATATGGGTTTTGACCTAGTTTTAGGAAGTTCCATAAGTGATTGAAATTTTAGTAATCAAAGATTATGTAACTAATGAAATCTTAAAATATAAAACCATATCCATATGGATCATTTTAAAAACTTGCTTGTGATTCTTGTGAATGTTGTATCTACCTAAAATGAGCCACTAGATAATGCATACACCCCATAGGTTTAGTTTCTTTTACAAAAATACTTAAACTCCAATGGTATTTCCACATAATATCTCAAATATGTCAACTTTTGGTCAACAAACTAATATTTTGTTTTTATATAATCTTGAATAGTTCCTATATTCATTAATTATGTGGTAACTCCATCTTCCCCCAATTGCTAACTTTCATTAGTTATTCCAATAAATACATTAAATTGTCTTCATCTAAAATGTTAACAAATGCTATTATGTATGCATCACTTTGGTCTTGTCCTATGATCCATGACCTTGAGATTGAGTGGTTAAATTCTCATTGTTTTAAACCCACTCATGATGTTTTTTTTGGATAATGTTTAATTTAAATCCTTGTCCACCCATCCAAAAAGTGTGTAATTGTTTAGTTCACAATGATTGTTTCACTTTCTTGGTAATAGTTTTGAAAGGCTTGAAATAACTCAGATCTACACTAGAAGAAATTTGGAAATTAACCACTAAGTTTACGATTCAATTTTAGTTGTAACGGACACCTACAATTTGTTTTGACTACAGTTGCCTTGGACAAGTGCCACAAGACATGTACTCATAATAAACATAACATGGCAAGGTAGCTGCATTGGTAGTCACATAAAGTTGTGACTACACCTTCATTTTTCATCCATTTCCGTGGATGACTCTAACTTACTTGGAACTAGGTTTTACAACTATATGCGATGACTACACCTACGACTATCGTAAAATAACCAATTTGCACCATGTTTCCAACGATGAGTGAATAGAATGTAGCCACATGGCCATTTATAATTCTAATAAAATAATAATAAAAATTTAAATTCCTATTAGAAAATGGTTTATTAAAGTTAAAATTATATTAAATTATTCCATTTGTTTAAATTTTTAATGATTTGGACATGTGGTAAACAACCATTTGCTGAAAAAAATCAAATGTATTGTCATGTATTTTAAATTATTTTTTGATGCAATAAAATAGAGACACATGGCATATCATCATTGGTGATAAATCAAATTTTGATCATATAATTTGAAATACATATCGACACATGGCAATATGCCATTTGACTATACGAAATTAAATGAAATTAATGTAATAGAATATTAACACATGGAAACTAATCATTTGCTATAAATTAATTAATTAATTTTTCATGTAGCTTATTCACTTGGGTGCAATAAAATATTTCCATGTGGCATGATCAAAATTTGTCTTGTAACACATGATGTAATCGTAAGAACAACTATGGTAGTTGCATAGTTAATTGTGAGTGCAACTATAGTAGTTGCATGTGTAGTTGTTTCTGCCACTATGCATTCAACTTCACTAGTTGCAAGTTAATTAAATATGGTGCTAGTGCAACTATAATAATTACAAGAAAATTGCATAAAAAGTTGTTAATATTTCCATTAAACAAGTTGTAAAACTACATTTGTATGTTAATGCTAGAGTAGAGAAAACATTATTATCAAATTAAAGAATAATGGAATAAGGAGATGGGAACAAACTTGAAGACAACAAGAACTTTACATTATGAGGCATTTCCACGCAAGTTCAATGAAGTTCTTGGCACTAGTATTAACTACAATACTTGAAAAGGATACCTAGTTAGCTGTCTATATCATTGCATTGTCCCACAATGTGAATTGGCCTTGAACTTGCTTTAGTAATAGTTGTAGTGGGTCATCCTTATGATTAGGGAAAGGCAAAGGTGCATCTGGGAACATCAATCCAAACACCTCCACCTTGTACAAGTCATCTACAATTTGTACCCCATGAAATAAATCCCTTAGAACTACAAAAACTACTACACTTGCAATAGGGGTACCCATTCCATCAGGTTTACACTTATGTAGTAAAAAGACCATTTCACTTACGGTGAACTTCACAAACACATCAGAAGGTCATGCAATACAAATTATACCACTAAAAGTATGATGTCTAACATAATAAATATGATTCTTTGAGCAATCATAAAATCTAATGCAATTCATATTTAAATTGAACTCACATTGCGTGTCGCTAAGGTTTCTGAACACAGTTCCTGTGTTGTTGCTTCACCTCTTCAAGACCTAAGCTTAAGGGGTTCTACCCATGTTGGTTTTTTTTGCTTTTTGTTCTGCCACCCACATAAAACTAAACATATCATGATCATGTACAATGTTTAGATAGGGTACATTATTTTGACCACTATTCATTTGATAATTGTTGTGGGTACACTAAAAACATTCAAATTATATTGTTGTTTTCTACTACACCAATAAATAACTTATACATAAAACCTAAGGTAAAGCAAGGTGTAAATTGTTTCAAGTTGGCCAAAAAATACTTGGTTTGATGCATTCAAAGTGTTGGTGGTTAATATTTTATTTGGGGTCTGATTTTTGCATACTATGGCAACTTCAGTTTCATTTGCCTAAATGAATCAAAATGGGGTTAGAAAACCTTATGCACATTTGTCATAAGTAAGCACAACATATACAATTTTGAAAATTAGCTACAATAATTACAATGTAATAGATGTTTGGTCAATCTAAACAATTGGAACAAAATGCCACTAATTAAACAAATTTGGCATTTTGAGTTTATGTTGACCCACTTGAATCATCTCGTCACTACCTTTTTGTCGAGTTAGGCTTTGAATTGCCTAAAAGGTCACACAGACTTCTCTTGGTTGTGTAGTGACCACTTCATCACCTATTCACACAAACAACAAAAATTGTATTTCATCATAAACAAACAACCCTTGTTTTATTGTTTAATTGTAGAATTAACTTGAATAATTCCCAAATTGTCTAGAACTTGATGTAATCACCCACATGGCAGAGAATTCAATATTTGTGAGATTTTCTATCTACTATATGCATTATATAACCATACTTAACGTGGCAATGTTTGGCTCAAATTAGTCACCTGCAATATAATCACATGAAGTTCAAGCAAATTAAAACTTTTGGAATGCCATGACAATATAATACCTTCAAATGACCACAATTAAAGTTCTTCCATGCACATACTTCACTGCTTGATAGAATGGTGACTACATCAAACACCTACATGTAACTTAACCAACATAAATATCATTGCACCATTAAGGCTTGAAATAATACAATCATAACGTATGTAAATTATCACATTAACCAGACAATCACTTGATCATCTGAACTCTTGGAATCAAAGGCTCCCAAATGTTTAGGCTATTGATTTCCTAGTCCCATGTTTTTGCCATTAATATGCATCTCCCTGCTAGTTTGACCTCCAAAACTAGCTCCTGGTGCACTGCTAACATCAAAATCTTTGGCTAAATTCTTACCCTTCTAAAAATGCAATAATTTTTACACCATCATATGAAATGGGTTGGCTTTTATCTGCCAAAGTTTGTCCTTTGATCTCTGGACTTCCTATAAACATTCTCATCATTTACACTTGTCACATAAACTCAAGAATGGTAGTATTCAAACACTAGATAGACTTGGCATTCTCATTGCAAGTTTCCAACACTTGTGCAATTGTGCTAGTAATATCAAGTAGCTTGGATTCAATTTGTCCAACTCATGTAAACAATGTTGTTGTGTTGCCACCCTACAGTAAAGAGAATATAATCTCATTATTCATAATACATTGAATTTCAAAAAAAGAAAAAAAACTAGGTGTTTCAAAATAGAAAAAAATAGGATATAAACCTACAAATGCATTCCTAAAATTAACAAAAGGTTATCCTTCAAACCCTACACAGATTGCAAGTATGCATTTTGTCATGAGTCCATGACACAAATATGACTTTAAAGGCAAATCTTCAAAATGCTTAAATTCACTGGAAATGGAACATGTCAATATATAAATCAATTGGGTTTGAAGGCTTTTAAGGAAATCCTAAATATTTTTGCCAATGTTTGTTCAAATTCATGCCTTGCAGCTACTGCAATTTCAATAAGAGAAGGACTCCTGGCCCTTTCTTTTTTTCCACATCACACACCACACACACCCATTAGCCATTCCATCATAATACATAGATGGAAATGATAAGTATTTATATGGAAAATGGGCGTAGCTTACTAGGGCAGCTTCTCGCCACCTCTACCACCACACTTATACTTTGAAGGCTTCTTCTGGTTCCCTCGAACATTTGACATGTGAAAGGGTTTAACAACTGTTTTTTCATTTTTCTAATATTTCATAAGTTGATCCCACAAATATGGCTCTATACCCATGGGGCAAGTCTGATGGGCTTTATGAATGAATAAATGTTTGAACTAAAACCTCTCACCTTTCAAACATCGCCTGATAGCAACTTCAAACCCCTTTTGGTACAAAAGGTTGTTTTTATATTCAAAAAGTGTGTCCACTCAAGTTCGGAATGTTGCCATGTCAGTGGGGTTTCGGTCTTTGACATGTACAATAGAAACATCAAGTTCACGGGGTGCCATAGATCTTAAAGTGTCATCCCATGCATTTTTCCCCTCACAAGCCCCATCTATCCTCCCTCTAGGAATCACTTTTACCTCATGAGATTTCATGCCTTTAAACAATCGTTCATCCACCTTAGAATCATAAACCTTTTTTGTTGCCCATTTGTGAGCTCGAGCTTCTAATTTTGGCAATTGTCTAAAGGTTTCATTTCCAATAACTAAAGATGCAAGAAGGCTAGACATTATTGGCATACACTATTTTGGCACACGAACAAGTGAAGGTGCCAATGCTAGCAAGTGTGCCCCTTAAGATATTGGAGGTGGAGGTGGCACTTGATAGGGTTGTGGGAATGGTCTAACATAATTGGGACCACAACTAAATCTACAGTTGCGTATGTTGTGCCTTGGGGTCCTATAAAATTGGGACCACAATTTGTACTTGACATTGGGTATGATGTGCCTTGGACCCCCCTGGAGTTGGGACCATAGTTTGGTCCAACTATTACATGGTATGATGTGACTTGGGGCCCCTCATAATGGAATTGAGATGGCCTAGGCCTGGATTGTTTAGAATTTTCATAAGTTTTTTGTTGTGGAATCATATTCTGGTCTCCTATTAATCCACCCCATTGGTTATAAGCAGAATTCATTGCCCAACTAGTTTGTGGAACAACATTACAATTTCCACTCGATTCATTAGATATATAGTGGTAACCCAATGGCGCTTGTTGTGGAACACTTTGTCCCCATACCCCTATCCCATTTTGATAAAATGGTTTTTGATAACATTGCTCCCCTCCACCTTGTAACCATTGTGGCTTGTTGTTGTGTGGGCATTGGGAACCATCCACAGGGTTTGCAACTTCTTGGTTTTTATTTTCATTTGGTGCAAAGGTAGGTTTCTTTATGACCTACCAACAAGAAAAATTAAGCAGAATCAAAAGGAAAGTTACCAACATTGTTTGCCACGACTATAGTTTAAACCCCACAAATAGAAAGATGAATGAACAAGCCACTAGAATGATATTAAAAAAACATTAACTTACCTTTGCACCAAGGCTTGGGACCCTCTTACATAGGGGAACTCCAAAGTGGAATTTCAACCTCTTCATCACCAATGTTCATGTTTTCATCACCTTGTAAGCTTGGGACATAGTTCAATCCTTGCACATTGTCTAGCAAGGATGCACTAGTAGTGTCCTTTGAACAATTTGAGCCTACATCAGCTCTGCTTTTAGCCATACTTACACATAAGCTAAGTTTGCTTGCTATATGAGCACTACACCCACATGGCCCTTCTTGGCCACACTTCAATCGTATTGCCTTCTTCTTTACACCAGCATTAAAAGTTTCCTTCTTTAAAAAAAACATTTCATGATCAAGAACATGTGAGGAGTCAAGACTAGGGTCCATTTAATGACAACCTACAACCAAAATAGAATTAATTTATTTCTAGCTATAAAGTTACGAAAAGTTCAAATAAGCACAATTGTAAGTTTTAGATGCAAGGGCAAAATAGTCTATATCATTGAATTTTCAAATTTTCAACTTCAAATAAATAAGGAAAAAAACACCAACATCCCTGGAACTAAAACTTGGGGATCCAATGTTATCTTACAAATCTTGCAACGCCTTGTCCACCCCAATGTTGCACAAAGCTTCATTAACTTGAACTACTTGGTGATCGCAAAATTCTTCATATGGAGTTTTAGTTGTAAGAACATTTTCTTACATCAAGTTAGTTTAAAACCACCAAGCTGCAATGGGCTACAAAAATAATTAGGGCCCAAAGTTAGAAATTTGTAATATCTTTTCCATGTGAACTGTTGTTCAAGACAGAAATTGCACCAAAATATTGTGCTACAACCCAATTAGGCAAAATTAGTTCATTGTGCTACACAAGTAAAGTCAAACAATGATAATAAAATGTTAGTCCTTATTTGCAATCCTTTGGCTATGAACACCAAGTACATTTAAGGGCTCAATGTGGTTGGCGCTTGCGAAAACCAAGAGTTGGAAAAGCTTAGACTCCTAAGTAAACATAACTTACTTAGCAAGTAGCAGCTTTACACTTGACAAACTACCTGGGTTTAACTCAACTGAGTTAGTCCTACATTTTACCTAGGATACAATGATAACACCATGCCCATAATATAGAACCCCAACAAGAACCCAAGAAAACAAAAATGTGGAAATAGGCATGGACAATGCAACACTATTGAAAAAACAATTTCAATAATAAAACAATGCCAAACTTAGTCATTGTACCTCAATATGTAAATAGAACCAAAATAAATGCCAAATGGCATGGTCCAACCTTATGCATAGCTTAGTTTGAAATAACAAAGATAGAGATTAGTTACACCCTTCAAGCTATCATTAGCCACATCCTTTTTATGCTTTAACACTCTAGCAAAAGTTGCATTTGTAATGACAAATTAACTCAAAAGATATAACCATCAAAGATTAAAAATTTTAATGTGAGAAGGTTTTTGGCTACATAATATGTACCTCATGAGTACAAATTTGTGAACTTTTGGAACTGCAACTGGTTACAACAAGAGTTCTAGCCAAAACCAACAATGAATAAGAAAGAGGACAATAATAGCCAAGATGTTATTTTATCTTACAACTTGTCACAGGTCTTGATTGCAAGGTAGATGTTTCCAAAATATATGTAAGTCATTTAAGCTTGTGGGAACATATTAGTCAAACCCGTTAAACAAACCCATAGAGCAAAGTGAGAAAAAAAATAGAACATGAGAGTTTAATGAAGTTACTTGCAAAACAAGTTGAATGGGCTTTAGTCACCTCAATCACTCCAAACCTTTCAACTTCTTCCTATTTGTCTTTCAACTATGGTCCAAATTGTTGGTAGCAAGTTTTAAAAACACACATGAAGTAAAAGAAACCTAGAGCAAAGGCATCCAAGAACGAGCCATGTTGTGGAGCATAAGCAAGTTTGAAGTAGAAGGGTCAAGAGTCAAGATTCATAGAGAGAAGTATAAATGCAAATGGGGTGTTCAGTAAACAACATCAACTAGAAACCCATGTTTGCAATTCCAACATTAAAATCCAAGAACAATGATGACAATTCCTTTGTAATGGATCATATTATGCCACAGAATCAAGGGTTCTTGGGCTATTGGAGGGCTACACTATGGCTACTTGTTAATTGTTAGCCATTGCACCTAATAGCCCTCAAGACTATTGTTCTCACTAGCTAACTATTACTTGTCAAGAACAACAAAGAGTCTTGGGAAAGCTTAGTTGTCCATTTCTGTTGGATTGTATTTAACTTTGTTTTCCATTTTTATTAGCATAAGTGTTTACCTCCATTTTCCATTTTTGTAGGACTATGTTTACTTATGGTTTCCAATTCCAACAAGAAATGTATAACTGGTCAAGAAATACACCATAATCTGCGTCAAGACTACAATTTCATTTCCCATTAATGCACAGCCTTGCATTAGTTTTATTGAACATGATTCAAAGGCTGATCATGATAAAGTAAAGGTTAATTAGGTTGATTGTCTTCACTTGCAAATGGCATATGAAGAACCATTTGCAAGTTGTGAAACAAAGGTTGATTATAGTGGCAACATCATACTTGGCCTCCCAAATGATGTTTTCAAAACCATGATTTTTCCAAAAATGTGCAAAGGCATGGACAATGCAACACTATTGAGTTTTCTACATGGTTAGAGACTTGTCTCTAAGGGTTGGAAGGAAGTGTCATGTACTAATGTGGTTTGGCGTATTTTCCAGGTCAACAAAGCTGACGTTGCAACATCTCATTGGCCCAATGGGCAGGACATAATGCCCAAAAAACTATCCTATGATGTTTGGAAGTGGTCACTAAAGGTGTTACAAAACAAGAGAACTCAAGAAAAGGTGAAAGAGGATCTATCCCTTGTGTCCATCCCTAAACTTAAAAAGATCAAGAATGAGATGGACTTGCTTTTGGGGGATAAAGTACCTAGCCAATGTGAAGAAGCCCTTGAAAATTGTGAATGTGACGTTATGTCTACACAATCATGTTGCATTATCTATAATGTCATGCATGGTCATCAACCATATTCATTTTGAGGGAAGGGATAACATGGTATGGATTTGTTGATACGAGGATTTTGATTATGGCATTTTGAGCCTCACATCCATTGCAAGTCCCATTAATTTTAGATCACATTTTTGTATATTTTATATGTTCGTTCATGGTTTAGACATGTAATTACTTCCATATTCCTCTATGAGACTCCAACACATCCAAAATACAACAAAACATAAACCTATTTATATTTATGCTACGAATTATTCTACAACAATGAAATTTATGTGCTAGAATTGCACCATCTAGATTCCTATATTGAACTTTTTGCAAATAGATTTGAAACCAAGGAATGACATGGACATATTGGGGTTTAATTACATTAGCATGCCATTGGAGGTGTTTTTGTTTCTTATGTTTTGTAAACTTGGCAAAAGAGATGCAAGACCAACTAAAGGACATTGACCAGCAAAGATGTTGAGATAATAAGTTATGGGCGCAAAAGTTATCTTGGGCATAAAAATTAGGTGTGCAAAAACTCAAATGCCCATGCAACTTTTGCTTAGGGAAATCGAAACCTAGGTTGGTAAAGATTATATCTGAACATTTGATCAAATTTGGGTGACACCCACAATATCAAATTTGGAAAGGACTAGGACCCTTAGATGACTCTAATGAGGAATGGGCAACCCATGCTAGGAAATGTATAGAATCCACTATAGTGCAGTTGGATGAAGGTGTGCACATGGAGACAATGTTGGAACATTTAGTGCAGCCTACACTTGAAATGGATAGGGCACAACAAATTGAAAACCAACTAGGTGCAGATGATATGGCCAACACTCATGTACTGCAGGAAGTGTTTTCAATTGTGGATGAACTTGTAATAGTCCTTGAAAATATGCCTAAAACTTTTGAAGGCGATGCAAAAGATGGACCACCTACAAATGGAATGGGAACAACAAATGTGAATGATGAGGATAGTGGGGCTGATTTAGTTGGGCTTCAAGAGGCATGCCAAGCGTTGTATCCAAATGCCCGTTCCACAAAACTTACAACTACAATGTTGTTGATGAACATTTGCACAGTCCATGGGGTTAGCAATAAATTTGTAGATGAACTGTTGTCTCTTTTGCATAGGTACCTACTCCCACCTAATAATTGTCTCCTTTCAAACATGCATCATGCAAAAACTTTGACCAAGAAAGTAGGCCTCAATTTCCACATTATCCATGTATGTCCAAATGGTTGCATTTGTTTCAAGGGGTGCATACAAACCTAGACACTTGTCCAAAATGTGGATTAGCATGGTACAAAGATGTAAGCAGAACAAAGGTACCAACTAAGGTACTTCGTCACTTCCCTCTCATTCCACATCTAAAATGCATGTTCAAGGCCTTTGTCATATCAAATCTAATGGTGTGGCATAATGACAATAGGAGTATTGATGGCTTGGTGATACATGTGGCTAACAGCAAAGCTTGGGTGCACATTGATGTGATGTGGCCAAAATTTGCAGCTAAGCCTTGTAGTGTAAGGTTAAAACTTGTTATAGATGGAGTCAATCCATTTGGTGCTCAAAGTTCTACATGGTCTACTTGACCAGTCACGCTTCAAATCTACAATCTACCACCATGGCTTGTGACAAAGAATTTTTTTGTCATATTAGCTTTGATTATCCCTGGCAAGGAGTTTGTGAAAATGCATAACATCGATGTTTACATGGCACCTTTAATAGAAGTACTATAAGTGTTATGGAGGGGGGTTGCAACATATGATGTGGCAAGGGCTGAAGGGCAACGACATTTCACCTTAAGAACAATTTTAATGTGGATGATCCATGGCTTCCCAACATATGGGCTTGTGGTTGGATGTGTACACCAGGGGTACAAAGCTTGTCCAATTTGTGGGCCAAACTTGACCTCTCAACATTTGTTGGAATTGGGTAAGGTTGTTTATGAAGGATCTTGACGTTGGTTGCCAAAAGGCCACCCATATCAAAGAAACTAGACTTTAACCCACTTTAATGGGAAAGAAGAGCACAAGAGTAAACCAAGGCCTGTCATGGCTAATGATACAACGAAGAATGCAACAAAGTATGAAGGGTGGTTAGTAGCTGGAAACACAATAGGATTGAAAGGCGATTTGTCCAAGGTTAGTGGCATAAAACATTGTAGTGCTTTATATGACCTACCCTATTTTGAGATATGTAAGTTGCATTCCATAATACTTTGCAAGGTTGAATTTCTGTTATTGACTTTAAAATTCCAATATATCATTTCAACTTATATGGTCAATTATCGATGGATGCATTATAGGATCTGAAATTATTTATTAAACCAAAAATCAGAAGCTAAAAGTATAAATTAAAATACAAATCAGGCTTATACATAAATAAAAATCTAAATAATGATTTTAAAAAATTAGATTTTAGAAACCAACTTCTAAAATGAAAAATGAGGAATTGATTAAAAAATTTAGACTTTAAAAATTAATTATAGAAACATTCAATTTTTTGTAACTGATTTCAAGATTAGCATATATTTTGGGTTATTGTCTTTTGATATTAGTATTTTAATTTTGTCAATAGGAATTGAATGTAACATTTAGTTTTCAATTTGTGTGACTTAGTTTGTAGCTCTTATATCTCCCTCTTTATTTTCATGGCGATACAAATTAGAGGCAAATTTTTCCAACCATTGTAGACATAGACAAAAGATGTGTTCAGGTGGTGTTGTGTCCTCCCTAGGCTGGTTTTTTTAATGCAGAAAGGTTACTAGTTAGGGTTGGATTAATGTGGAATGGTTTGTGATGGACATTACAGAAATTGCAAATTTGACACATTTTAAATGTGATGCACATTGAAAAGAATGTTTGTGAAAGTGTGGTTTGTTTCATATTTGGTCAAAAGGACACAGTTAAAGTACAATGAAACATGTAAGCTAAATGCATTTGGCAACATTTATGGCTAAGACAACACCCAAATAACCAGCATAAAATGTTGAAACCACATGCATCATATGTCCTTATAGTAAAAGAATTGAACACTTTCTTGGAGAGGACGGGTGCAATTAAACTTCCCACAAATTATGGGTCTTCATTGGCTAAACACGTCGCAAATAGGAAATTGGGCTCAATGAAATGACATGATTATCATATGTTGATGCAACAACTATTACCTTTGTGCTTGCAAAGGCTCATGGTGATGGAGCCACGGATGGCCATTATGAGGCTTAACCATGTCTTTCAGCTAATTTATGTGAAGGTTTGGAACCTAGCTAATATTGGAAATCTTCAAGAAGCTAATGTGGCAATTACATTGTCCCTATTGGAGAAAAAAATTTCTTTAACCTTCTTTGATGTAATGACTCATTTGTTATTGCATGTGGTAGATGAGCTGGATGTTTATGGGCCAATTCACAACCATTGGATGTATCCAGTGGAGCGGTTGATGAAGGTCTTAAAGGATTATGTCCGTTCCATGGCATGACTTGAAGGCTCAATGGTTGAAGGCTATATACTAGAAGAAACATTGGGCTTTGTGACTGAATATTTTTGTGAATTTGAACATGTAACCAGAAGAGTTTGGGATGCAAAAGAAGGAGTATTTAGAGAGGTTTTGGAAGGTGCTCCTACAAAAGTGGTGTTCAACCTTATTCTACATGCACATGATTATGTGCTAACAAATACCAAGGTTATGGGTCCATGGATACAGTAAGCTCCTTTCAAGCCCTCTTGTAATTAAATTATTTGTGTTTGTTTATTTTTAGGTGCATTGTATAAACCTTAAAATATGGCAGATTTTGAATAGTTAGTTGATATTTTTGGAAATTTTGAGGCATACCAAATGTGTTATATACTTGTTGAAACAATAGACCCCAAAGTGCATTATTAGCATGTGGGATTGTGTATTAATTGGTTATAGGATTGTTCACATCATGGTCTTACATCCAACTCCTTATTTCCATAACATTATTAATTATGTTTCATGGATATGTATTTAGGTCTACTGTTTAAGACGTTACATAATTTGATTATTAACAGGTTTTTTTTTAGGTCAAGAGTAAACCCTAAAAGTATCATAGCACTTGATAAGTAAGTTGATTATGGATCATAGAAATGTTGGAACATAATGCATCATGTTCATGATCCATAAACCCTCAAGTTTCCACACCTCCATATTGCTATCATTTCCACTTGCATTTTTTTTCCACCCACTAGTTTTATACTAAGACCTTATCATTTGGTCTTTTTCCTTGAAATATGAATGCTACATTAGTACTACCACAAGACAAGAATAGACAAATTCATCAAAAACCTTTGCAATGTTATCTACTTATTGAAACCCTAGACCCCAAGTTGCAATGATAGCATGCTAGGGATTATGTATTAGTTATTTCAAGGATTGTTCACATTTCTTAATTAGTTGTTAGTTATCGTAAACCTACATGGCTCTAGTTCATTTTTTATTGTAGGTATGACCCCAAATTGTTTTATTACCATGTGGCATATTAACATGCAAGATTGTGTATTAGTTACTTAGATGATTGATCACATTTTGCCATCTATGGATGTCCATCTAACTAATGGCGCTTCTAAACCCACATGGTTTTTATTCATTGATGACTTTAGGTTTAATCTTCTCATATGAGCTAAATTAGGTAGTTAATTCTCTATCCTTGTTAAAACCTTAATTCCAATTCTCTACCATATCATGCTTTTACATTTAGTGCAAGTTGCAAGTTGTTACCTTCATGAGTAGTAGGTTAAGATTTAATTGCTAGATATAGGTCTTTTCTAACATTCTATCTTTTGGTGGCTATAGGAAATATAAGGATGAAAAGGCGTGCATTGAAGATGCAAGAGTTGAATTCCAACGTGATTAATTATCAAACCATACTACAAGTCGTTAGCCTATCATATTCCCACCACATTTACAAGAAATATATCAGATGGCAAAGTGGGTGAGGGAAGCCATTCAAACCCATCAAGTTGATAAGACTTTACTTATTGATGATGATCTTTTGCTATTTTCAGTTCCCCCAAGTTTCATTACATTAAGTTACAAAAAAATGAAGGCATACGGGAACCACTTTAGAATTGATGATGAACAAAATAATCTATTGGTTACATATGATTCTAGTGTTGCATCTATTTTCCAACAGTTACAAGGGAGTGAAGATGATGTGTTGGGCTAGATCCAATATGTTGGGACCTTGAAAGATATTTTTGTAGTTGGATTATGGTCCAATGGCTTCAACAATAGTTTTGTTTTGTTGTAATTGGGTGAAAAATGGGACTGACAATAGAAGCAACCCCACCTATAAACGAGATGATGCTAGGTTTTTACTTGCAAACTTTTGTCACATATTGCATGAGTTTAATGAACCTTTTGTTTTTCCTACACAAGTTTAGCAAGTGTTTTTTTGGAGTGAACCGAAAGCACCATGGTGGAAAGTTGTGCTTGGGAGGGAACCTAGAAGCTGTCGGGTTGTTGTGGACACTTATGATGATTACATTAACAAATGAGGTGTTGTGTCTGGGCTTGAAGCTCCACTAGAATTTCTAGATTTGAATAGTGGTAGGGCATTAGTAGGTGCAATAGAATTGAGTATAAAAGAAATTGTCCTAGCTACTCAAGCCTTGCAAGTTAACTTAAAAACAGACAATGATGCATGATTTTGATTTTGAATTGCAATGACATTTGCACAACTCATTTCAAATTGCAATGAGATGTTTTATTTAAAGATGTGGAGTTTTTGATTTGGTGGATCCTTGATCTATGGTGTTTGGTTTTGAACATTATGGTAAATTGTAGTATTTAACTACCGATTAGACTTTGTTGTTAAATTGTACATTTTGTTTATTTTTGTTGGCAAATGATCCACCTTTTTAACATAAAGATTCTTAGGCCATGACCTTGTTACACTTTAAAGTTTTTGATATTTTTTGTAGTAGTGCATATGTATATGATTATCCAAAAGGTGAATAGTGGCAATGGGACATGTTATTCTAGGGCCATGTACACAATGGTGGTCACATTTGAAATACATTGGAACACCCAGAAGACTTGAACTTAATGGTCCATGTAAAGTTTTTATCCATGGATATTATATGTGGATTCAAAAGTAATTCCACATATGTAGATAATGTAGATAATATAGGCATGTAGATAATAATATATCCAAGACCCATAGATATAGCAAAAAAAACCCATGTATAAATAGATAAATTTTTAAAATAATATTTCAATTGAGACATATTAACAATTTATAAAATGCATGCACGTCAATGTTTTTTTTCTTGTGTGGTAGGATATATTATTGCAATTTTTTTTGCTTGTGTGGCAGAATATACTATTGCAGTTGCAAAAGAAATCACTGTAGTTATCATCCTTTAATGGATGCTATCAAAATTGGATGACATATGCCCAATTTTCATCCACGTTTTCAATTGAAATGGTTGTAGTTGTAATTATAATCACATCTATGATTATAACTTCGACTCACTATTCTTATAGTCACATATGCAACTAAAAAGACTTGTGACTATAATGACATGTAGGAATAACATAATAGTAGTCGCAAAATCAATTGGTTTGGACAATAGTCACATAGTAGTTGCAAACTAAGGGTTGGAATGGACAAGATTTTTTCTAGTGCTAGGGGTTGTAAAGCATGGGAAATGTGAAAAAGTAAGTTGACCATATCTAGTCCAAATTATTATGCTTGTTCTATGGAACATGTGAACCATTCTCATCTATAACCAATAGATATCAATTTGATGGAGAGATGCCCTTTAGAATTTACCTCTTAAAAAATGAAAGTAATTCCTTGAATAAGAAAGTCATCATCCAAGCTTTTGCTTGCATTTCCATGCATGTCCCTAATTTACAATGTTTAATGTAATCATTTGTAATCCTTTCACTTTTGAATATGTAAAATCCAAGCAAAGAACCCCATGCTACATTCACAAGATAGTTTACTATCAACCATTCCCTAGATATGGGAATGATGTTGTAAACTTGATATAGGCCCCTTCTTACCAAAACCCTTGCCCCAAACTATCACCTTACCTAAATCCTTATCTTGTTGAAGTTCCAAATGTGCTATGTTTTGGACTTGTGTTCAATGTAAAGTGCTTGTGTAAGTTAATATAGGTACTACCTTGCACTTCACAATCTTGTGAATGGTTTTTATATTGACATGTCGTTCCCCTTCTTTTGATTATAGATTTTTTTCCCTTTCCTTTACACTCTTTCTCAACATTATAGCTTCTAGAAGTTCAAAAAAATATTGAAGTTCATCTAAATACATTTTGACATTCTTGAAGTAATTTCAAGGGTCTTGAAAACTTCAATGAAAGGTAACTTGAGTGCAAACAAGATAAAATGAGCCAATGATGTTACTTTAGAAAAGGACTGCATGTCTTTTTGCCCAAAAATAACATTTTCATACAAATGAATTTCTAAACATTTTTTTTTGCAAAGGGCATATTCACAATCAAGGTACCCAAAAGGACGATCTAACAAAAAAAGGACTTCAAAGAACTATTTTGGATCTATAACATTTACTATTTTATGATTATAGTGGATTGGTATAGGGTGTAAACAAGATAAAGTGAACAACTTGATTACCTTGTCAAAACTAAAACAAGTAGATTCAAAATAACAACAAAACCCATTATAAAATTGTGGAATCATTGAAATCACATTCAATGATTAATATAATATATGGTTACACTAATGTGCATTGATTTTCATTTTTCAAATTGTAAAAGTAGGTTTTAAGTAGGTTTTTACAAAAAGGATTTTTTTTTTTTTTTAATGACTTGCTAAAACATATGTTGATCTTCATTT
>Ga0116227_10006164_pt1 | contig 24552 bp, 13 predicted proteins | sample S1TSphgellanicum_FD_89693 | JGI IMG/M metagenome (GOLD analysis project Ga0116227, IMG submission 89693) | Host-associated microbial communities from peat moss isolated from Minnesota, USA - S1T2_Fb - Sphagnum magellanicum MG | ecosystem: Host-associated > Plants > Peat moss > Unclassified... | reverse complement strand
TGAGGGTGATTATCCCAGAAGGAATGCAGTTGTGGTGGCAAAGAGGGGTCGGACGGGTACCTTTGTGAGTTCTGTGTCTTGGATTCGTTCGTGTCCCCCTTCTTTTTGGTTACAACATATTAACTAAAATATTTGATTTAACTATGTGAGCTGTTGAAATTGAAGTTTTTAGAATAGTTAACTTTTAGTTCACTTCCAGTTAATTCTTAATTCACTTTCAATTCACTTCTAGTTAACTCTTAGTTCATTTTTTAGTTAATTTTTAATTAACTTTTAGTTCACTCTTGATAAAGTTTTAGTTCACTCATAGTTGAATCTTAATTCACTCATAATTCACACAGGGGTGTACTATAGCCACACATGGGTGCACATGGGTGAATTTGAACCACATGTAGGTTGGAAGTTTTTTGAGAAATTTCCTTGAACTAGGTGCCCAATGAGTATAAATAAAAACAAAATTCCCCATTACCTTTAATATGTTCAAGATTAATTTTGGGTACATTTTCTTGTCACAACCTTGTACTTTTCTTTTTCTTGTTCTTGGAATAAAGTTTTGTTGAAATCCTATCTTGCACATGTTGTGTTTTTGTTTCATGATTTGGGATTTAAAATTAGGCCTACCCTTGTTCATGTCCTTGGGAAATCTTGTTGTCTTGGTTGTTTTTGTGCATGTGACACCCCTCACCACTTTGAGGATATGCTGGAAGTCCTTTACCATTGCACCACAACTTTATAAAGTGAAAACTTTTGTCAATGTTTTTTATTTTAGTTCATAAGTTAACTTTTTGTTACATTTTTCACTTAGGTACATAGGAAGGTAGATAGGAGAGTAAGAAGGTCAATATATAATATCAAGGAAGGTAAATAGGTAGGTAAAATAATAGATATGTACGTACGTACATACATAAGTAAGTCCAAAATAGAAAATAGTTAGGTAGGTGTAATGGTCATTGACCTACCTATAAGCTACCTACCTACATATTTACCAACTTAGTAATTACCAACCTACCTAACTATCTATCTATTTATCTATTTGGCTTCCCACCTATGTATAACCTATCTACCCCCCTAGTTATTCATGCCTATCTACCTATTCCAACCTACCCATATAATCTTAAATTTATATGCCTAGGCAGACTACATTACAAGAGTATAACATTGCCCATGATTAAAAAGTAGCAAATGTAACATGTCACTTGTTGCAATGATAGGTAATAGTGACTTATATTAGTCATAATACCTACATTCACATATGCCACACAAACATAAAAATGCCACATGTAAGTTGTAGTGTTTGTTTTTATGGAAAAAATAAGTTAGCAAAGTCATTTCAAACATACCTACTTTTGAAAGGGAGGTAAAATAGACAACAAATATTCAACTTAGTAATTTTGGACAAGTAATTTAATCGCATCAATAATCTTAGTCACAATGTTAAGGGCCACATGAATTGAGGCATGTCCATTTTTTCTTTATTTTTATTAATTACCTATGTGAACCTTTCCTTCTCCAAATATGTGTTTGTCATTGTTTCTTGCATTAACATTATTTTTGGTTGACATTTAGATGCAAAATGGTGACTAGATTTTAAAGCCTTCATGGACTCCATCCTTTTCTTTCCCACACCACCCCCTTTTAATTTGGTAGCCACTCCAAGGCCCCCCAATTTCATTGCTCTTGATTGTCGATTGATTTTCCCCTTTATTCATTGTTTTCCTTTTAAGTTCCACAAAAGATGGACAATTTTTGACATGGTGGGATGAGTCAAAACAAAATGTACAATGCATTGGAAGAAAATCATAGTCTATCAAAATGGTCATAATGCCCCTTATTACCTTATTCCTCACTTTGAGTGATGTTTCCCATCCCTCATCAATTTCCAATGCTACACAATACACTATTAGAAAAACCCGTATTTGTGACTAAAATGTAGTTGTAAATGATTTTCACAACTCCCTTTAATTATGTAAGTCTAGTTGCACCCAACATGATATAATCTAAACATAACATTAACACAATGCACATGGATGAGGTATGTGATCAACCATATATATGATTGTATTATTTTTTATAACTAGTTATCACAATCTCCAACTTCCCTAATAACCAATTACACATTGACACATGTGGCAAAATTTGTGCATTTCCAAAAAGTGAAAAAAAAATAAAAAAATAAAATTCCATCATCCATCATGGATGCTTTAATATTGATGCATTTGGCCAAATTGGTTTTTGCCACATGGCATAATTTGTGCATTTTCAGAAAAGAAAATTTAAAAAATCATTGTGATTATCCTTTAAAAATGATTTTATATTGTGACATGTGGCATAATTGAAAGTCATTACGTGACATAATTTGTGTATTTCCAAAGAATATTAAATAATTTTTCCATTATGATTATTCATTTAAAATGGTTTATATTGTGACATGTGACATAGTAACTGAATCTTGGAAAAATAAAAATACCTATCTACCTACTTAAATGAAAAAAGTGGGACCTATTTACTTACCAAGGTAGGCAAGTAGGTAGGAAAGTAGAGTTAAAAAATCACCATATGAACATTTTTATTTTATTTTATGTTTCAATTTTAAAGATTAGTTTTTTTGAGCTCATCCCAAATTGGCACATATGTTTTAATCTGAGAACACAAGAAAAAACACCTTTTTTATATTTTTTATGAAATGATATTCAAGGATATATAATGGGTTAAATCTTTTAGTTGCACCTTAATTGCAAACTAGATTGTAATTAGAAAAAACATTTCTCACTTGTTTTGTCTTTGTTTTTATTTTTTTACATTATAAAATTAAATAGGTAATTATTTAATAATTTTAGAGGTGAATTAATTATCTAATAATTAATTAGCTGAAATAATAATAATCTAATAAATAATTATCAAAATTGATTATTTGAGTTAATCAATCTATTTCATATAACTAGTTATTTAGTTAATTCAGATAATTATCATATAATTAGTTATAAGAGAATTATCAAATAATTAATCATTTGGATTGCCAAAATTAATTATATATATTAAATAATAATTAAGTATTTGAACGAACTAACTAACAAATTATTTGAATTAACTAATGAACTAAATATTTGAATTAGACTGATTATTTCAGATTGATTGTTAATTATTCAATATAATAAATTATTTAATAGTAATTTAATTGAATTAAATATTAATTAATTGGTAATAGTCAATAAATTAGTGAAAAAATCTTTATTAAAGATTAAATATTAATTTACTAATTAAATATTAAATATGTTTTAATTAACTAACCATTATTGATTTTTTTAATCAAGTAATCAATTAGTTAATGGTAATTATTCTTGAACAATTATTGATGACTGTATCAATTTATGATTTAATATTTAGACAATGAAATTAGTTTTTTTGAAATTATTAAGTAAGTAAGCAATCGTTCTATATTGGTGGGTATTAATTAAAATTTAATCAACTAATTAACCAAAATTAATTATTTCATATTTTATACTATGTAATCAATTAGTTGATAGCAATTATTTATTGTTAATTAATATTTAATATTTTGATTGTATCATATTAATATGATGTCACCACTATTATTTAATCATACCTTGAAATAGACATAGTTTATTTTTACACAAATCATATAATATCATATTTAATTTTTTAAATTTTAATATCATCATAATATGAATAGATATATGCCTAATATACTTGAAATAAAAATTAAATAACTTAATATATTGTGAATACAAATTAAAAATATTTAAATATGCTAGATACGTTTAAGATATGCCTAATATACATTGAATACAAGTTAAATATATTTGTAATGTAGTCCATAATATTGTAATGTACAATAAATGTATAAGCACACCATAAAAAGTAACGAAGTTGTAAGTAATTTTGTGACCAAATGAACATAAGGGCCTATTTTTGGATAAAAAATTCAATAAGTATGAAAGGATGTGCAATTTTATAATTACATCATAATCACAAAAATAATAGCAAATTTAAAAGTATGTTGAGTAGTTGTAAAGGTGATGAAACATAGTTGCAAATGATAGATTGTTGCATGTAGTTGCAAATTGGATGGCTACATAATACAAAATTTCTAGTAATGAATAACATTGTTTAACTTTGTGGATGGAGTTCTAATCAAAACTTAAAAGAGTGCCCAATTCAAATGCAATATCTAAACCCATGTTATGAAATTATGTTGGGAACTTTTGTAAAGGAACCCATGTTGGGATCTTCATTCCCTTTGGTGTATCAAGATCAAAACTTAGATTCCACAATTGAAAACACACATACCCTAGCTTGATCTAAATGGTATTAACATTAGAAACTTTTTGATAGTACTTGGACCCATCAATTTTGAAAATGAAAAAACCTCTCCCAAATGAACAATCAAACAATACTTTACCTCCCCTCATTCTTTGATTTAGGAATGTGACCCATGCGTTAAAGGCTAAGTGAGATAGCTTATCTCCCACAAATGTGATGATTGAATGATCTTGCAAATAATTCATTTCCATTTTAACAACATTTTGACTGACTTGAACAATCCACTTGGATTCTTTCAGAAGAAAACCCTTGTAGTTATGCAAAAAGCCCAATAACAACACTTTTTTGAGCAATGTTTTAATAATCTTGATTGACAACTTCCTTGACTAATGGAGGATCTCCTTCTTACCTTCCATTTCTAGCAACATAAGATTGACCTTGCTTTTCTACTTGTTGATACACACATAGTTGGCAAAGATCTTACTTTCAAATGATTGCATACCCATGGAGGGGGCCATAATTTGTCACCAAGCACCTTGTTGAACTTAGCACAAATTCACCATTCTAAACTGACAAAAATCTATTCACACAATAAATGTTAACCCACCATTAAACCGTAACACACAACCCTAATCCACCCTAGGGCAAAACAAATTGGATAGAAAGGAAAAGGCACGTAACTATGGTTACAAGGAGGATTTGCACTTGAAAAATCTATGACCAAACATAAGTATTAATGCCATGTTCTAAAAACATTGCATTTTTGTAGCAACACTTCATGCCCATGCTTCTTAAGCTCCATTGCTCATCATTTCAAAATTCAAAAAGTTACAACTTGAGGTTTCAAAAACTTGCATTGAGAAGTTCATTTTTTAATAGTCAAATAAAGATGAAAATTAGTAGAGCATAATTTCTTTAAATATGATAACTTTTTGCATTAAAACTTAAAAATTTCTTTGGTTGTACTAATGGACATGTGGGCATTGACAAAAACAATTCATGACAACCATAGTTGGCAAAACATGACAAGCATAAAAAATCTACCATTTCTTTCATTACCTTCTCCTTCACAAGTTTCCAATGTGTTTGAATACTTACTATTCCATAGAAAAACCTAATATCCATTCCAATTTAAATGTTGTTTTTGTTGGAACTTGATGTCAAACCAATATTGGAATGAAAGTGTGAATCTTACATTTGTCATTTCCATAAGTTGAAAATTGTACCCTTAATCCATTCTTTTGCACACAAAATGAAGTCTAATAGAAGGAAAAATTGAAATGACAATGTCATTACATTATGGTGATCTAATGTTTTTTTCTAATGTCATAATGTCATAACATGCATATTGTTAATTTTTGGTTTTTGCTTGTTATCCTCCAATGAGGGCATTTACCAATTTTACTTTAAAAAAATACATAAGAAGAGATGAATATGTGAACACATGCATGTGATTATAAACTACCAACATGGTCCATTCTAATTATAGGAGAAATTAGTTACAACCCTAGCTAGTTACATCAAGTAGGAAAATCATTAGATTAAAACTACTGTTGGGTGATTTATAATTTTTTAGGATAAACTCTGGTTTTGGTTTTGCATCCACCAAAGAGGATGGTTCCATGTTTGGTTGGGATATTTTAAAAATTAAGAAACTTGGGTCAAATTTGGCTATAGTTTTGTAATCTAATTAATGATCAATTTTGGTTCTATTGAATTTATTTCAAAATGTCAAAATGATCATTTGTTTTAGATCTAGGTTTTCAATTATTGTTCAATCCTAGATTTGGGTTTTTTTACTATTCCTTGATCCTAATTAGTGGTTATTTAAAAGTAGTTTAGTTAGTGATTTTGTTGAAAAAGGTTTTAGTTAATTGTCAATTAGGTTCCAATTTGGACAAACTTGATCAATTTTCCAGTTTTTACTTATTTTGAGTTGAGTGGACATTAACAAATTCACCTCACCTCAATGTGTGGTTAAAAGACTTAGGGGAACAATTTTTTGTGGTCTAATTTTTGCAAACTGTCACACAAAATTGCCCAAAAAAACAAATGATAAAAACAATGGACAACTTTATTGTGAGAAAAAAATTGCAATTTAGAGTCTATAATGTGGATGTATGCTAGTATCCAAATAATTTTTTAACTACTCTTGTCATCCCTTTTCACTATATTTGGTCCAAATGGTATTCTTTTGTAAAATACATTGACATTCTTTGATGGAAATTAATGTTAGTTTAACATAAACTTTGGTGTCATTTGTTGGATATTGGCAACACTTAGACAATGTGGAAAATTGCAAGTTAAAGTAACTAATTTTTGACACAAGAGGTCTTTAATAGTACTTTTTAATAATGTCACTATTTTGATTGTGATAACATTGTGACATTGTTGGATGCCTATGTTTGAGGTAAAACAAGATTTTTTTTTTGAAAAGTAATTAATGGTTTTCTTTCAATACATCCCAAGATACCATTTTTGTGTAAAAAAATTGAATAGTACACAAAATTCATGTGGCGTTCCCAAGTTCCTGGTTGGGCCCAAAGGGGTCCAACTATGTTAAAGAGCGGAAGTAGTTGGAACTTGGTGTTGCTCCTAGTTTCCAACACTAGAGGGGGTAAGAGGGGCGTGTTGAAAGCTTCGGGATTAGACTAGGAAGAGGGACAAACTATTTAGTTACTTGGTCCTACATCCAAAACTAACCAACAAGTTAGTTAGATCACATTTTGAAGCACCTTTGGTGCTAGGACAAGCCACGGGCAACTCTAGACTCACTTGACTCACCACGGCCTGGACTCGGGGGAAGCCACCACCTTCCCCCATATAGTATTCTCTGTGCCTCTCCATCGCACTTGCATCTGAATGGCACTTTTTCCCAGGACTCCCAAAGTGGAGTTTCGAAATTGTCCCGGTTTGGACTTTCGAGACTTTGGGCGTTCATAACTTCTCGCTCTGACCTCCGATTAGGACAAGGTCTCAAGTAAACTTGTAGCTCTCCTTGAGAGCTTTCTAACGGTGTGTCGCATTCCACCTGCACACCTCGGGATTGGGTCGATTCCCGACTTTTAGTGGTTGGGAGTCAAACTGCTAGTTTGATTCCCGACCATTCTTTCGACCATAACTTGTGCTACAGATGTACAAATGGCCCATGCGAGGCCATTTTGGACATCTATACTTCAATACCTTTCCAACAATATAAAGAACACCTCAATGTGAGGTGTTTTGACCCCTGCAATCGCATTCTGAGTTTTTGGGAGTCCCAGAGGGCTCCCAAGTCCCATTTTCGGGAGTGTGAGTGGCGACCTCACACTTCCCTCAAAGTGGGGTTGCGATAGTGACATTGTTGGATGCCCATGTTTGAGGTAAAACAAGATTTTTTTCTTGAAAAGTAACTAATGGTTTTCTTTCCATACATCCCAAGATACCATTTTTGTGTAAAAAAATTGAATAGTACACAAAATTCATGATGTAATGGACTTCACCATTTTCCTTGAAATTTGGCATTCCTAGAAGTTCCCCAAACTTTCATGCCATCTTGAAATGTTTTCAATATTCTTATTTTAAATTATTTATGACATTTTAAAACTTTGGAGATTGATAAATGGACTCATCGTTACAAATCTTAATTATGGCAAATCCATTTACATGTTGTTTATGTATTGTTACATAAGATGTCAAACACATTAAAAAGTCCCCCATTTGGTGCATTAAATTTTTTAATAATAAAAGTATTCCACTTAACTATATTACATACGAATATATATTTGAGTTTTTTCATAAAATTCAAAACTTATTTGACACAAGACACATTAATGTCCATTGTCCAAGGGGTGGGAAAAATTGCCATGTTACATAAATAGTGGGTCACTTTAGCTTACAATTATTTTGGCATGCCCCCAATAATTCTTTATAAATGGTGCTATCAACTTTAACACTTCACATGAAACAACAAAAGTTAAAGCAATGTTCATAGTTGGTAAATTTTTACCTTTAGCTTTGATATATGTAAGAACTTTAGTATTTAATTCATATGTTGTTAGCATTTCATTCATTTGGAGGACCATGACAATCCCAAATGTGTTTGTTGTATTAAGCAAGCCAATGTTTACATGACAAGGCTCCCATTTGTGGTTCAAAAATGAACAATGAGAAAAAATGTGTTCACTCTTTTCAACATTCACAAATTAGAACTCATTGGGAAAGTGGTGCAAGAGTCAAGAGCCCAGGAGATCAATTTCTCTTTAGTCTTTTTAACTAACATTGGCAAATTTTTTTTCATAAATTGACATTTCAATGGAAAGTTGACATCAAGATTTTGCATCAAAATTAATTTTCTAAGGAATGGTGATTGAACAAAAGACAAAGGCACCAATTCTAGTTTAAAAATAAACAAGACCAAATCCTCTTCAAATTAAATACGATGAAGATAATTTTTATGGTAAGGAATATAAGTACCAAAGAACAATGCAATACTCGACATGGGGTGGGGCCATACCATTTCAAGTTCAAAATCCTAATTCTCTTGTTTAGTCCATTTGGTCCCAAAAATTTGGTGAATCATTTTTAGATTTTCCAAAGTGTTCAAATTCTATTGGTAGACTTGTATTGATAATGCACTTTTAAAGTCTTGTATGTGCAACAACAAGGTAACACAAAACACATATCAATTGTTTAGGATGGGTTGATTTTACCTTTGAAATAATGTTTCAACTTTTGTTTGATGCATAAACAACCCCTTTTGTAATAATGCAATTATTTGGCTTCTAAATTCCCATTTTTTTGCCAACATTAACCACAATGTTCCATTAGTTACAACTATTGAAAAGAAATTTGCATATACAAGAGTAATACTACAACCAATAGAGGTTGACCTAACAACAATACCACAATAGTCCAAGTCTTCCAAGTATTCTAACTTAGTGGTAAAGTTAACCACATTATGAACTCACAGTCTTACTTTATGACGCATATCCTCCATCTCCTGAAAACTTAACAAAGAACAACAAAAAAAACACCAAAAAAACACCAACCTTAAATAAACAATAAGACCAAGGCATAAAAAAAAGACTTAGTATATATGAATAATAAAAATAGAAGAGCAAAAACACATATTTTACTTGTCAAAGATGATGGGCCTTTGTTGTGTGATGGATGGTGGATAAGGTGATGAACAAGGTGACTTATATGAGAACAAATCATGAAGAAAAGGTGAACAACAAAATGCAAATTTGCATAACAAAAAGAAAATCTCACAAAATGTGTGGGGGCCAGATATAATGCAATGGAGAAGAATGAACAATGAATAACATGATGAAGAAGAGTGAATAGTGTTATGTAAAAAAGTTGTAAAGGTATTTGAAGCACAAGGTGATGCAAAAAAGGAACAATGTGGTGGAAAGAAATTGTAGAGCACAAGGCAATGGAGAAAATTCGCATTGTAAGATGATGGAAAAAAATGATGCAAAGTGCAAAGGGATGCAAACAAATTGCAAAATAGTTGAGAGGGATTGTAGAATGCAAGGTGATGGAAATATGTTGTAGAGCAAAAAGCAATACAAAAAGCTTACAAAGCCATGTAAAGGAGTTGTAAAACACAAGGTGATGGAAGACAAGTTGCAAAATGTAAAGCAATGGGGACAATTTGCAAATTGCAAGGCAATGGAATCAAAAAGTGTGATGGAGACATAAGAAAACATGAAAACAAAAATCCTTAAGCAAACCCCAAAGGAAATCGCAAAACCCTTTAGGTTTGAGGCCTTAGCTCTATAATTGGAACCAAAATTAGGTTTTTGAGAAATCTCAATTCAGTTTAAGTTCTAAATCTAAAACCTAACTGACCACCTAAGTTTGATTATAGAAAATAATTTAAAGCAAAATCTGAAATGTTGGTTTTGGTTTCCCCCATCCAACCTAGAACCATGAAGAGGTTTCTAGGTTGGTTCCCCTACCCTCTTATCTGGAGGTTTTGATTATTTGAAGGTTCCATGATTTTGGTTAGGGTTGGATTTGGGTCTTTGGAAGTAGAATCAGAACCAGTAGTTGTAAACTGCCAAAGTGGATAAGCACCCAACATTGGTTTAAACGGATTTAGATTAGCCACCAAATGCTCAAGACATATGTTCTTTCCAACAAATACTTGTTGAGAACAAGTTGAATGAGTAATAAAGTTGTATAATTGAGAAGATAAAAGTTGTAGAATAATAAGAACTAATTTTTGAAAATAAAGAGTAAACACTACTTGCAAAGTCTTACATAATTTTTGAAACAGAATTGGTCAAGAGCGTACCCTGAACATCTGGTTCTTTGCTGGTTCTTTCTTAAAGCCCAATGGTTCATTGAATTTTTTGCAAACACCCTAGAGTTGGAGGTTATAACAAAATCAAAAGAACTACCTTCAGGACCCTGGTATTGTACAGTAATAGATGGATGTCTAGGGTTGTTGAAAGCCCTAATTCAAACAGTTATTGGAAATTTGTATTAAATTCTAATGTAGGGCACTGTTTGCATGAATCAAAAGCTCACATGAACTTAATAAAAAAAACATATCTACAGTGTTGCAATGAAGCTATTGTTTCAGAAGACAGCTTAAGACAATGAAGATCACCAAAGGAGCCCACAAGGGCCCAAAAAAGGCTCACAAAACCCTAAATCTAGGTGAGTGAATCTATGGGTTTGTAGGCTGAAAGCCTTGGCCCTTTTTGCTTGTGGATGGATCAATGTATTGTTACAGCTAGTTACTGAATTCCTCAATAGCTTTAAACTTTGGCCTTCCATGGGCCAAAGAGAGAGTGGGCACAAAAGCCCACAATGGTTTAAAGTTCTGCGGTTTGTAGCTCATGCAACTTTGGGGACTTAAAAATGAAAACGCATAAGAGTGCCCCATTCTTAAGCTTTGTCACCCAGCTATGCATATCCAATTTTGGGGGTCCCTGCAAAATGTGTCCAATGGATTTAAGCTTTGCATTGGCTTCCATATGTAACTTTGGGGGGGGGCCCAAATGATTCTAAGCTTTTCAGTACTCAATTTCATGCAACTTTGGAGATGAAGTGGGGACATGCAAAGTATGTTTGTATAGAAGCAAGATTTCAAATGTGGTAAAGGAATTCTTGTCCTGAGGTCATTGTTGAAGACAATAACTATCAAAAGAACACAATGCAAATGTACTTTCTAGAATACAAAATTTGGATTCTAGTGGGAGGAGCTGGGCATAACCATGAAACTCTCCTCCAACAACTAGAGCATCAAGTTTATTTTGATTTTTATTACTTAGCCAAATCATTACACAAATTCATACCCAGCTAAAACCATATAATAAAGTAAGTGAGCATTGTGAAAAAAAGATTTAGCCTCAAAACTTGTTGGTCACTGACAATGATACCGTAGTACAATGGCAAGTTCAACATTTCAGTGTCGAACCATTATTTTATTTTGAAGATTTCATGTCGAAAATTTAATATTTTAATATTTCAAAATTCTATATTTTTCCATCATAAAATTTATTCTTTGAAAAAAAAAATTTGGGTGAAAATTTCAATGATTCTGAAAACAATATTATTAGTGTTGAAACTGCCAAGGTGGTGCAATATTCATAATGCAATTTGAGGGATGAAGTTTATCACCATGAAAACTAACAGGATCCATCATCACCCATCAGCTACATTCATATGCTTTCAACCTTTGTGAAAGAATGGATGGCAAGGTTGAGTTAGTTGTAAGTATCACTTATTATTTTCCTTCAGGCTTTTAACTCATGTAGTGTAAATATTACTCAATGTAAGGGATATTTCACTAAATGTTGATGTAATTTGGATGACTGCAATCAGCCCAAGCCTCCCTAACTCATAACTTGGGCTATTTCACCAGTTTTGAATGAATGTATTTTGTTTTGTTGTAATTAGATTCTGTTCAATTGTAAGCAACAGTAGCATACTGTTGCACCTTCAAAATTTAAACCTTAGTCACATACACAGCCACATTACAGTAGCCATCTGAACCCCCCAAAAAAAAAGAAAGCAAAAGATTAGATGTGGGCTCTTGTTAGTTGTTAAGCAGAGTATTGGGTTGATGGAACCTGCCAAACTTGATAAAAAGAGAGCACCCAAGAAAGGGAGAGAAAAAGAAAGAAGGGCCAAAGACCAAATTCCAGGCAATCAAACAGCTGAAAAGAGGCGGGCCACAAGGAGGTAAGGGAACCCTTGTCCACAATACTGAGGAACCACTAAGTACCAAAACCTCCACCAGTGTATTGAGTCCTTTTAAAAGCTTTCATAGCAGTCAGGTTCTGGTATTGGGTCCAAGGCTGATTTTTGCCTGGTATGAGGCAAGTATAAACCTGATACTCTGATTTGTTCTTTAGAACCTGAACTCGAGGTTCTTCATAAATGTCAAGAACCGCCTAACACTGGTCTCAACTCTACACCGGACCAACATTGTACAAAACAATAGTCACATTGGCTCAATTTGTATTGCAAATTAACCTACAAAGATGTTAACAGCAGAAATGAAAACAGAACAATGCATTTGCTCTCTGGGTATTTTATTTGCTCTTGGAGGCAAAGCTAAAGTCTCAACACGGCAACAGTTGGTTCATTGGCATCAGGTCATATACCGTGGCAACTAAAATTGGAAGCACAAAATGCATTATGAGTGTGTGCATGTATTTCAAGGTTGGGAGCGAGGGGCTCAATTTGGTTAGGACATCTTTCCATTAGGTTTATGTGATCACAGAATCTGCTGGAACAACGACTTTTCATTGTGATTAGTATAGCACTATGTAATTTGGTAAACAGATTCTTGTCTGGGCACAGCTGGGAAAGAATAAATGAATATAGAACTAGAAAGTACTACCGAGACCTGGGAACTCCCCAATATCTGGACTCACAATTATGAGAAGAATCCAAGAAACCTAGCACTCCAAAGTTTGGAGGAAACTTTGGCTACTCTTCAAAAGGAATGGATTGCTACTTACTGAAACCTAATCCCCAAGACAAAGTCAGTGTGTGAGCACAAAAGAAGGAGAGAGAACTTTACCAAGTCCCACATTGACTTGTTCAAAAAAACATGGGAAAAGTCTTCATCACGCGGCTGCAACATCATGCGAAGATACTTCAAGTCAAGCAAAAACAAAGAAGACGAATCACAAAGGACTTTAAGGAATCATGAAGGACTTTGCATGAAAGAGGAAGTTCCCTCAAGAAAAAAGCTAGGAAAGGGAATATTGCAAGAGCCCGTGGACTTTAAATTTGTTTCTTTCATTCGAATGGTTCACATATGGGATCGAATGTGAATGAATTTTCTCAGAAAGAAGAGAAGAGAAATATCTTCTCACAATAAGGCTGTCTGTCTACTCCAGTATATTTTTTGGGGTCAATTTTGTGATGTAGCCAAAGTGGTCATCAACTATAGGAAGATAATATAGCCAAATTTGGCTATAACAGGATATGCAAGTTTAAAAAAAAAGATCCTTCTATATTTTTGGCTACCTATTTGAACTAAGTATACAAATCTGGCAATTTTTCTTAAATCTTTTCAAATTCTGGGGATCACATAAGTCTCTTCATTTTTAAAATTGAATTTCACTCTCTGGCGAAATTTCTCCAGTGGAGAAAAGTCTGCAAGTCTACTCCAAGTTTCTTCCCTAAGTCAATTACACATGATTGTTTTTCTTCCTTTTTGGGCATGCAACCAGCTTGCGCATCTTGACATTGTAATACATTTTCAGCTAAAAAATGAGCTCCCTAGTTTGTAATTTGTAGTCCTTGGAAAACTAGTAACATAGCTCCTTCACTGCTTCCTTCATTGCAGCAGAGGTGATTACTATGGGTTACATCCAGCAAGCAACTGTAGTAGAGTTTGAGGGCACAACCTCTAGGGAAATGGTTGTTACTTCTGAACCCCCTACTGGTGTTATGCTGATCAATGTTTTTTTTGGGGGAGAAATTTCGCCATTTTTCAACAAAAAAATTGGGAAAATGCTTTTTTCTTGTGTAAATTTGACTAATTTAGCTCATTTAAAAAAAATCGCAAAAATTTCAATACTAAGAAAAAAGAAAAGCAAACACTGATGCTGATGAGTTCCTCAAAGACCACAGGTGTGAACAGTGATTTTTTTGCTGGTGAATTTTGGCCAAATTTTGGCTTGAAAATATACGATTTCCACCTAAACAAAGGATTTATCATGGGGAAAAATGGCACAAATTCGCCAGATTTTAACCCAAAAAGAAAAATCCAAATTGCCAAATTTTATGCTAAGTTCCAGTAGGTAGCCAAGCATATAGAATGACCTTTTACTTTCTGTTTTACTTTCGTATCTGGTATATATCCAAATTTGGCTAAATTGTTTTCTGGACGGTCACCAGTTTGGCAACATCACAAAATTGAGAAAAGGGAAGACACTCCTTGTGTGTGAGAGGGAGAATTGAATATACAATATTGGGTTTTGACTTTGATCTGTAATGTGCAAGTCGTCTTTGAGACCCACCTGATTTTTTGTTTTGTAGCATGTAATCTGCAAGTGCCTGGCATGTTGCCTGTAATCCAAATCATGTTTGTACAGAATGTCATGGGTTGCTATGGCTGCTGCTGACCTTAGTTACACGGATTCATGTGGCATTCTTCAGCACAGCCCCCTGAAAGTGAGCATTTTCTCAAGACCTCCAAGTCCCACTTATTTTTATGGTTTTGTAGTTTGTACAGAACGTGAGCGCTATCAGCTGACTGTCCTTTGTGTCAAATGTCACCTGTTCTTGTGCAAAGCTGTTTGATTGTGCCATTGTTAATCAAGGTTTGAAAGGTGAGTCCAGTTGCTACGAGAAAATTCAGATCTAATCATCATCCTTGGATGCTAGAGATCAAATCCAGTCACTCATGAACAGCCAAGATCAAATCCAGCCACCAGAGAGAAGAACTTTACACCATAGTAAATTAAAGGGCGGCATATGAAGGTGTGTATCGATACAGCCTGCCCATAGAGTGTGGCAAATGATTTCTCATGTATATACATGGGAGAAACGACAACTTACCAACAAAGTTGTAAAAATGCCTAGAGACCAACATATCACAATCATAAAGAATATTCGCATGAAAGTCTAACTTGTTTTGCACCTTTGGTAGGACAGAAATTGTTGTGAAGTCCTAGTAGCCATGTTTACCATCTATACAAACACATGAAACAAGGGGAAAAAAATTAAATCAGTTGACTGATTGGGGAGCATGGATGATGGAGACACATACTTTTGGTAAAACTTTGTTTGGATACTTGAATAATGTTAGACGAAAAAAAAATCTTCATTTGAATTTAGGCATGCCTTTTTTCCTGGGGGAACTTTTCAACACAAGAAATTTCCATCCATGTGCTCATCATCAAAATCAACAACTAATTTATTTAATGGCTACTTATACAAGTCGATGCTTTTGTAAATCGACGAATCTTTGATTCTCCATGCTCATTTGTAAAGTTCCTTTGCTTTTCTTGGTTTCTATGATTTGTCTATTGCTTTCTCAAAAACTTATAATTGTAAGTTTCGTGTTATAATGTCTATCCTTGGTCACTTTTGACAATTGGGTGTTGACTTATGTTTGCATCACTTGCTTGGGTGTTTGTTAGGGTCTATGTGCATTTTAGCAAATGATTTAGTATTTTGACCTTTTTACCTTTTAATAAAGAAGGTCGAAGGTTCTTCCAATTGAAAGAAAGCCTTTATCATGGAATCCCCATGTGATGTACATGCAATATATATATATAATAAAACACCAGTCATGATCTTGATTTAGATCAAATTGGTAAGGATCATGAAACCATATACTGGTTTGTAATTAATAACATTAGATAAAATTTAAGATTAAAACCATGTTATCTTGCTCTATGAAATGTATCTCAAGATTGTTCTAAATGTTATCTCATGCTATTTGATGCCATTTCAACTCTTCTATTTTGGGTCTGTTCTAAACAAAGAAATTATAACTATCAATTTGCAATCCCAAATGTTGGTTTTGCACACATACCATGCAAATGTTATCAAGTTGTCCAACTAGAGTAAAAGAAACTAGAAGTCCTCAAGGAGGACATTGAAACACAATGAAAATGCTTGTCAATTTTGTAAGCAAACAGTGTACTTTACCTTTTTCTTGATTTAAATAAGGTTTTGCATGATTAGAGGACAAAGATTTTAGAATAAGTTTGGATGTGATAATTAGTGATATAGGCCCAAATGCAGTGCATTGTTGGAGTTGCCAAAATTAGTGCTAGGTTTGACTTGTGTTGTAAAATACCAAAAGAAAAAAGAAAAAACACTTGTTTAATTATATGACCCATTTCTCAAAGACAACAAAATAAAAATCTGTTGGAGATTTGGGGTTGAAAATCTGGATTTCATTCTCTAAGCAAAGATATATCCAGGGGATCCACATTGCACAAGGGATTTATAATAATTTATGCTACAGTTTGCTGACTTTTATGTCCATCATGCCCTGAACTAAAAGTTGTTCAAGATCTTTCAAAAAGAGGCAAGACTTAAGATAGTAGAGAGTTACACATGTCCAATGAATGATTAGCATACTTTGATTCTTTGATTCCAGTAGTTACATGGCAAGTTCAACATTGCAGTGTCAAATAACATAGAATAACACTATTTTCTATTTCCCATCACAAAATTTTGTTCTTTGAAACAGAGAGTTCTTTTGAAAATAATTTCAACATTTCTGAAAATAGCATAATTGGTGTTGAAACTGTCAAGGTACTCTGATAATTGCATGTTTCTATGTAAATTCAGGTTCTGTGTTCACAATGGGATGACCAGTGTTTTCTTTCCCGCAATATTATGATGTAGCTGAATTTTGGACCAGCAATCATCCATAAGACAATTTAGCCAAATCTGGTTATAAAAATATTAAATGAAAAAATAAGCATCCTTCTATGTTTTTGGCTACTTGAAAAAAATTCTTTATCCAAATTGTGCAGCAGACTTAATGGAAACACAATTAAATCCTATTACAACTTTGATGATTATGTATACCTTACTTGTGTCGTCACCAGGGTTTTTTTAAAATCAATTTTTTGATATTAAAAAAATTGAAAAAAATTCCAACAAATTAGCAAAACTGATTGAATTTTCACTTGTAAAGAAGAAATACCACAATTTTCCACCTTTTTTTTGTTGAAAATTAAAAGAATTGTCTGGAAAGAAAACACAGATTCCTCACTCTTTCTTCACAATTCATCCTGATAGCTATTGAAGTTTTAAGTTCTCCAATTCAGGCTTGAATTCCAGTTTCCTCGGACAGATCCTGTGATGGTTCTTATTTTTTATGCTTCATATTTTCTTTTCTATTTATTCTACTTGTTGATTTCAAAACTTTCCGTATCAATGTATTAACCGCTCTTAGAATTGGTAATGCAAACCCAACCTCATGTGTAATAGGACAGGTTTTGAGCAAATCTTAAAGCACTGAATTGGTAACCAGATAACAAGTTTAGACTTTATACAGGCACAAAAACCTCTGATAAATGTCATAGTGCATCTAGATGCGCATCTATAGAGTGGAAGAAATTGTGGGGCATTTGGAAAAGAAAATGCATGCTCTTGCAAGCATTTCATTTTCCAAAATGCTTGCTTTGAGGGAACACCCCAGCCCCTAGGCATTACCCTACACAAGTTGGTAATTGGGGACTTAAGAAATATATGTTAAAATCGTGATAGCAAATATAAGACCCTTTGTGAACAGTCAATCCATTTGACAGAGACCTCACTAGCCTTTTCTTTGCTGGCTATATGTAGCCAAAAAGCTATATCAAAAATTAAAAATACTAAACCAAGTACTTGTTGAGATTTTCAATAGTTGTAATTCGACCACAATTTGAGAAAAATCACCAGATTTCTATATATGGTTGAAGTAGGCAGCCCAAAATATAGAAGGATGGTTTGAAAATTTTAATTTCATACTTAGATTGTAGCCAAATTTGGCCAAAGCTTCCTGTGGGTCATGGCCAATTTGACTATATCACAAAAAGTTGCCCAAAAAACACACTTAACCCCTATTCTCCTACTATTAGATTTTTTCAAAAGAGGTAAGACCCAACTGGGCCACATTGGTACTTTCAGTGGTATTTTCCCACCCTCTTGACTGAAGTGAAGTAGTGGCTATATTCAACCCAGGAAATGTTTAAATTTGGACTTGCAGACCCAGATTTATTTAGTCTTTATAAGGACAGGATATTTATAATGTTTGGAAGCAAACCAAAACCAAAACCAAATTTGGGGTTTTTGTTTTACCATGGTACTAGTTCAGGTGTTGGTTCACCCTTCAGATCTGAACCAATACTGCTTGACAGTTGGAGCAACCCATTCAATGAAAATGAAGCTGCAGGACTAATCAATTAATCAAAAGATAGCCTTAATATGACTTCCATTCATTCTGTTGCTCTTTCCCAATGCAAGCAAGTGAAGTTAGTAGGTGGGTTAATACCTAGTTGACTTTGCATACGTAGAACAATAAAACAAAAACTTGGGTGTTGTATCACACAGAAGTCCTCCCCTCTTTGTACATATCTGAGATTGATTTGATTGTCTATTAAAGTTTTTTGTGCAAATGTTTCTAATCATTGATTAAGTTTTGAATACTTTTAAACCAGAAATTCACCGAGGATAGCCTCAAAAGTCGAGGGTGCAAAGCCCTCACTGCCCCAGTATAGCTCTAAAAAATACAATTAGACCAAACAGGCAAAAATCCATCTGCCACTAGTCACTCAGAAGATGATTTTTCACTACTGTTAATTAATAACCATATACATATTCATCATCCAAAAATCAATAACTAGGGGAAATAAAAGTGAGGAGCCCCTGGAATCAACTGAATTCATAAGTCCTTTGTAGAGGTGCCTAAAAGTAAGGACCCCTGAAAAAAAGATCAAAAGAACTAGTTGGATGAAGCTTTTTTTTTCCTTGTCTAAATTTAGTCAGTTTGGTTTCTTTATATTCAAAATGGCTAATCATATTTACACGCTTTTTTGGTTTTCTAGTCACCAAATTTCAGCAATATATTTTTTGAAAATCGCCAAGTTTCTCTTTTGGGTTCAAGAATGTAACCAAAAAAATGTGGAGGATGCTTAATCTTTTTTACTTTCATATCTTGTTTATTTATAGCCACAATATGGTGAAATTGTCTTATGGATGATCCCCCACTTCAGCTACATCACAAAAATGAAAAAACCAAAAAAAAAAAACCAGTGGTTGGATAACCTGCTAATCAATACAAACTCCATTCTTATTTCTACAGAAAAATAGTAGTGCACTAAAGATTTCCATGTTCTTTGTCAGTGCAGCCTAGTCAGGATGATGAACACACCAGGTTTCATCTGAAAACTCTGAAGGTAAGCAACCTGAATAAACTTCTATCGTTGCGATATGTGATCTTTCCAGATCCCAGCCCTGAAAAGACATATTAGTACTGACCCAACAAACCAAACCCACCTCTGAAAGGGCGTTGTGAAGGGCCTAGACAAAGACCCATAATAAATTTAAGCACCTCTGAATGCTGTGCCTGAATGTCCCTGGCAAGGAGACACACGTGGGTTCCACCCACCCACCCATCCACCCACCTGTGAATGGCCTTCTGATCAAGGGTTTTCCAAAAAAACCCACATTAGAATGAAGTCTTGCAAAAAGTCCAGACGGAATTTGGTGCACAATTATACGAAATTGATCCCTTATCTTAGACAAAAAGGAGCCTGGAACGTCCAAATTCCATATAATTAGGTCAGCACAGGACATGCAATACATAATAAGTTCAGGAGATTCACATGAAAGAAACGGGAAATTGAACATGCAATTCAATCCAGATAGCTAGCTAGCTGCTTTTGGTGAGAGATCAAGTGGTTGCAATTTACAAAGCAGAAGGTGTAGAATTTTATTCATTGGAAAAATTAGCTTGGACAATTTTAGGGCTTAGAAGAGTTGAAGCGCTTACAAGCTCAAAAAAGTTTTCAAAACTTATAATATGCAAATGTTAATATGATTCCCTTGCCCAACCAACCGACTCTTCTAATCTGCGAAATTATAGTTTTTATGTGCAAAGAGGTTCGGGCCACTTCCAGCTCCGCTTCCTTCTTCCTCTCTCTTGCCCTAAAATTGGTTGCCACGAGCTGATGCAAGCAGAATGCTATGAACCAGCAAGCAAGTAAGCAAGTAAGCATGCCTCAGCAGCTAGCCTGTTTGTTATTCATAACGATAAAAAACAAAAAAGAAAAGAAGAAAACAATTGTAACAAATGGCGAGTGAATTCGAGTGTGGGAACTGATATATGATAATTTGATGTGCGGGTGGGTCTGATGTTACATCATTTCGGGCTACCAATTTTAGCACCATGCTGAAATGAGTAGCAACAGCAAAACCATAATAATCTCTGTTCGGATCTCACATTGTAAAACCAACCAAAAAAATGGAAAAACTTAGAAAAATCTGATGATCATGATCTAAGGCAAATCTGCTTGCTGGTGGTGCTGGTGCTGGTCTCTCTCGCTCTACTCTTTACCTACACCCTTCTTTGCAGGAGCTAGGTCATCCATACATACATACATACATACATACATACATGATGTAGATGATCTTGAAGCGGCTGCAAGATCATGATCTGGATCATGGAGGTGTTTCACAAAACTAGCGATGAAGATTAACTACTACTAGTGCAAATAATGTCAGGTGGTTGTTCTTGTTGTTGTTGTTGGCAACAGAAGAGACGAACAAGAACAAGACCTGGCAATAATTATAGTAGTGGTAGTAGAAGAAAGAAGAGTTCTGAACCAACCGGAGCCTGGCTGCTGCAGCAGGCAAAAAAACAAAACAGCCAAAAGGAAATGTCCTGATCAATCGTCGTCCTCTCAACGGTAGCTGCACAAGTTTTGATTTTGATGAGTAATCCTGTTGTTGTTGTTGTTGACTAGCGTTAGCTCATGCCCAATCCCACCAGGGCAGAGCTCCGTGCTCATCCACTTGAGGTAGTAAATAATTACAAGAATCCTGATCAGCCGGCTGAAAGACCATAGCAGCACCATCGATGGCGCCCTCGAGCTTGACTGTACTAGTGGTGCTGCGCTGGTTATAAGTTTGCGGATCAGAGAAAACACGGCTGCACACAAGATCTTGGCCCATGACGAGATCCGCATTCAAGCAGCTGTTGCTCGGGACGTTCACAATAGTTGTTGTTGTTGTTGTTGCTGCTGCTGTATCCACGTATATCTGGCCCGGACATGCAGAGGAGGCCGCGACGGTGGCGGACGTGACGGTGGAGGACGTGATCGTATGGGAATTAAGTCCGCTGTCGATAGTGCGAGGGCTGTCCGCGTCCAGTATTTCACTTGACGTGCTATAAGCTGAGCTTGGTGATCCGTCCTTCCTTTTGCGTGTCCTCGTGGCTGCTGACGAGGATGGCATCACTTCCGCGCTGCTGCTCACAGGATTTGTAAAAGCTGTTAATCTCGTCGGGTGATCGTCCACCATGTCTCTACAGCTGCTGCTCCTGGAGAATACATGAGCTTCCACAACCACGCCGCTTGGTTTCTCCGGTAATGTCAGCTGGTGACTAGGGGACTCGTTGGAAGTCGCCCCCGGCTGGTGGTTTAACGTAGTCGCTGTCGTCTCTACGAGCTTCGAGGAGGACTGCTGCTGTTGCACGTATGATCCAATGGGAGCTGCTTGACACCCAGCTGCTGATTCCTCTTCAGGCTGGGTTGTTGATTTTTCTGTCAACCACTTGACCTGATCACCACAAGAGAGATTGTCATGTAAAGGATTCTCCATTGTTGCTATCAAAGATACCCAGGTTCACTGTAAGAATTCTGGATCAGACGTGCAGAGAAGGAAGGAAGGAGAGAACACATTCAAGCTCGCTAGCTGGAAGCTAAGCTTGGAGGGATGCATGAAGAACAGGCTGTTGAGAACGGTGTGAAATTATGAGTACCTTAGCCTGAAGCTCTTGTTTCTCGTCCCTAACAGATTCGAGTTCACTTTTCAGTCTGTTGTAGTCCAGGGTGAGAATTTCATAGTCGCGTTCCAGCTGCTTGGTTTTCCAACGAGCGCGACGGTTCTGGAACCACACCGCAACCTGTCGCGGCTGCAGCCCCAGCTCCTTGGCTAGCTGCATTTTCCTTTCCGGTTCCAGTTTGTTCTCCAGCTCGAAGTTCCTTTCCAGTGATCGCACTTGATCAAACGTCAGCCTTCTCTTTTTCTCCGCATTATGCAGCCCACAGTACTCGTCGCCCCCATCGTCTGCTGCATCCATCCCCGCCGCGTCGAGGAGCGAAGAAGCGTCAAATGTAGTAGTAGTAGTAGGAGGAGGAGGATAGAAGCTGCTGGATCGCTTCTGACCACCACCACCACCACCACCACCACCACAACCCATCACTGCATCTTCCAGGCTTCCGCTCGATCGAGAAGCTGCAGAAAGAAGAAGAAGAAACAAGGACATCATGCATCATGGCCGGTCCCCAAATTGTTAATAGAAAGCACATGAAGCAGCTCTGATGATCAGAAGACAAACAAGAACCTTGGCTGGTCTTATACGAACCTTGAAGCGCCCCTGCAGGAGTGCAAGAGGCAAGCATCGCCGCCAACGGGTCTGTGGAGCTGCTCTCGCTCCTGCTGGACATTAACATCATGTCCGAAGGCCCCGTTGCGAAACCTCTCATGAAATTGTTGTTCCCCTGCTGCTGCTGCATCATCTCTGCTGGCTGCTGCTGGAAACAAGCTGAAGAAGAAACGGCAGCTGAATGCTGCAGCAGTTGATCCGTGCTCGTCTTCCCCTGCTGCAGCAGAATCGAATAATCCACAACTGATCTGCCTGCTCCTCCTGCACTAGCAGCATAACCAGCTCTACTACTAGTCGTCAACCATGCAGCCGGAAGATCTGTCCAGCTTTTCCCACCTCCAGCTCCTGGGGGCCACACCCCATGACATTGCCCTGGTATTTCCAGCGGAACTAATTCAGTGATAGAACGCCAAGAGGCAGTTGCTATGCTATCGGCAGGTTGCACGGTTGTTCTCCCTACTGCCTCACAATGCCCAAATGTGAAACTGCAGCTACATCAGACATTGGAACTCTGAAGGGGAAGTCTGCTGCAGAAAGATCACCCCAAGCCTCCTCCTTCGTCTCCACTTCCCAGACTTCTGCTTTTACTGTCACAGAGTTCACAGGTGTTTACAGATGGGGGGAGAGAGAGGTCTTCTACACAGAGAGAATGGGAGAAACAGAAAGCTGTATGTCTGTATGTATGTATCACAAGGACTAAACTTCAGACAGAGCTGCTGCACAAGATATATATAATTTCCAACGTCCTGTCAGGCTGCTGTCAGTCACACACACACACACACATACGCACACACCAAACATGATCTATACAAAGACTTATTACACTTACTTTCAAACGGGGTCATGAGGAGCACGAGAGATGCAGCAGGATGGATTCGTTCGTGTTTTGTACAAGAAGAAGCAGCAGGTTCACGACCTTGTTGACAGCACCCATAAAAGCTCAAAAGAAATACAGAACATCACACTACTACTGTCTGTATGTGTCTGCGTCCGTCCCTCTGTCCCTCCCCCGTAGTATAGTAGTGGTTTTTCTGCATCCCCTAAAGAGGAACAACGACAACTACTACAGAGAAAATGATTAGGTCAGACGAAGGAGCCAGCGGCGAGCTTCTACTGAAAGCAATACAAAGCAAAGCTCGTCTCCCCACTACTTCCACCACCACCACTTCTTACAACTCTTCTGGAGATTGCTTTTTCATGACGATTCTGAAAACCCACAAAAACCGACCTGCATTCTTCCTTATACACAAAAAGGCTCTCACAAACTTGGTTCCCGGTTGGCTTGTGGTGTGATGATTTCTCATGGAACGGTAATAAACTTGTGTACTCTAGAACAACAATCCACCCAAAAAAGAAAAAAAAAAAGGGGGGGAGGGGGGCAGTCGAAGCAGTGTTGCCTTGCAGACCTGAGAGTCTCCTAACAACGAGGTCTCAAACGTCCACAACAACGTTTTGTAGTTTCTACAGCTTTGACGCAACCGCAGATGTTGGAAGTATACCACCTAGGTAGGTATGTCTCACCATCCTGCCCTGCAGGCAGCACCTCGCGGACCCCACCCATCCCATGGAAAAAGCAAACCCCACATCCCCACCAAAAAAAAAAAAAAAAAAAAACCCACCCACCCCCCCCCCCCCCCACCAAAAAAAAACCCTTTCTCCTCTCTTTACATCAACAAGACACCACCCACAAC
>Ga0116227_10006163_pt1 | contig 24554 bp, 16 predicted proteins | sample S1TSphgellanicum_FD_89693 | JGI IMG/M metagenome (GOLD analysis project Ga0116227, IMG submission 89693) | Host-associated microbial communities from peat moss isolated from Minnesota, USA - S1T2_Fb - Sphagnum magellanicum MG | ecosystem: Host-associated > Plants > Peat moss > Unclassified... | reverse complement strand
CGTAGTGGGAAACTTTGGGAGTACCACGTTCGCGAAGCGTGTGCTTTGCACAAGGAAGTTCTGGAAAGATAATTTCTGCCAGAAGCCTACATCTACTCGCAAGAGAGATGTAGGAGCGTCACAGACGGAGATACTTATACTCAAAACGGCTGATTGCTTGCCTCTCGCCTCTCTTTGTGAATGGGTTTTCGGAATTAACGGGAAAAGTCAGGTCGCGTATGGGGAAGCCACTGCATTGGGCGGCTGTGCCTACTTGAAGCGACTGATCATCAGAAAATCCACAATTCCTCTGTTCTCCCCTGAGCAAAATCTAAAATTGGCAAATCCCAAAGCTAAAATCTAAAATAGGAGAGGGGCAACAGATAAATGAGTGAAAAGAACGAAAGCTACAAAGTTATTAGTGACAATCGTCAAGCCCGTTACTTGTATGAAATCCTGGAGACATACGAAGCTGGAATTCAGTTGACGGGGACGGAGGTTAAGTCCATCCGGGCGGGTAAAATCAATCTCCAAGATGGCTATGCCTTAATTCGAGAGGGTGAACTTTGGCTAATTAACGTGCATATCTCTCCCTACACCGCTAGCGGTCAGTATTTCAATCATGAACCAAGGCGTACACGCAAACTGCTACTTCATCGCCAGGAAATCCGCAAGCTAATCGGTAAGGTGGAGCAACAGGGTCTAACCCTAGTCCCGTTAAAAATGTATCTCAAACGTGGCTGGGTAAAAGTAAGTATCGCCCTTGGCAAAGGGAAAAAGCTCCACGACAAGCGCGAAGACCTGAAACGCCGTCAAGACCAACGGGACATTCAAAGGGCTATGAAAAATTACTAAGTATCTTGGAGAATTAAGATTTATTTTGGATTTTGGATTTTGGATTGGGGATAAGCTAGTTGGACGCAGTGTTGGGTTTTCTTGAGATCTCTTTCTAATCTAAAATCTAAAATTCGGTGATCTAATAGCGCGTGAGGAGTCGGAACCACGTTCGCGTAGCGTCTCGTTCGCGTAGCGTCTCGAAGAGAAGAGATAGGGTATACGAAACTTAAGTAGTAAGTTGGAACCCTCCGGATTTATCCGTGGAGTAGCTCAGAACTATAGATTATGCAGCGGTAGGACAAGGAGCGAAAATATCAATGTATACCCTCAGCGTGAGTTGAAAAAGCAGGTAGTTTATAGCCGCAGGTTGATTTACTGCATTGTAGGACTCGATACAGTGGTGAATACCTTTGGAAACGATGAGGCACTTTCACCATGATGAGTAATGTTACTAAAACTATCGGGGCTGGGGTTCTGACTTTGAGTATGGCAGTTTTGCCCTTAACTGTGCCTGCAACAGCTCAGGTAACTGATGCACCAAGAACTGATGCACCCCTAAGGACGACAGCTTATGATCGCAATGATGTGGATTGGGGTTGGCTGGGATTAGTTGGTCTATTCGGTCTAGCTGGTTTAGCAGGCAGAAGACGTGATGAGGAACCAACCCGCTATCGTGACCCTAATACACCTGGAGCTACAAGTTCAAGTTATAGAGACTAGAGGGGCAGGGGGAAAGGATGCATCTGTTCCCCCTTTCTGGATTAAACTTCTCGGGGTGTCCAATAGCTAGCAATTAAAGCCACTGTGAGCCACCAAAGGCTATTGACTTCTGGCCGGAACCAGACGGTATCTACAGCACCATGCGCCAGCATACCAAGCAAGGTGGCGATCGCACCAATTAACCAAAACCCATCTGGATTATTTCCAGATGGTCGCCAGCGTTGGAGTGTGAGAAACGCGGTGTTAAATATGACAACTAGCAGCCAGAGGAAACAAGCTAGTCCCAGGTAGCCAGTTTCCACTGCCACCTCAAGTAAAACTGAATAGGCACTCAGGGCATTAAAACGAGGCTGTTGGTAGAGGGGATAGATTTTATTAAAAGCGTTGTGTCCAGGACCAATGCCCAGAATTGGGCGATCATGTATCATCTTCCGTGCGGAGTCCCAGACATTGCGGCGAAAGTTATTACTACTATCTTGGCGATCAGCAAAAATACTCATGACCCGGAGGCGCACTGGCTCGATAAATATTACTGCTAGGAGCAATACCCCAAGGAAACCTCCGAAAATGATCGGTAACAGCCAGGTACGCCAAAAGGGAGACATCTGTCTACTCGACCAATAGGTGAGCAGGGCTATACTAGTTAAGATGGCGACAACAAGTCCAATCCAGCCTCCCCGACTAAAGGTTAAAATTAGGCAGGCAGTATTCACAATCAACATTGTGAGTCCCAGTGCTTTCTGAACCCAACTTTGCCAGGAGAAAATTGCCATTAAGCTGAAAACTACTGCTGGTAGTAGGTACGCTGCTAGTAAGTTGGGATTGCCTAAGTAACTGTAAACTCTAGTGGTCTTAGACAGGGGAGATTCAGGATCAACCCAGGTTGCCAATGCTGTAGCTCCAAAAAACCACTGCCGTAACCCATAGATACTAACAATTAAAGATATGTGTAGATAGAGTGTGATTAGCCATGAACGGAGCCGGGGGAATCTCAATATCCTAGCGCAAAGGGCAAACAGCAACAGGTAAAGTGTGAATGTAACTAAGTCATTAAACGCTGCTTTTTTAACTGGTGATGCGGCCGTGGCAATGGCAGCAATTCCCCAGTAGAGTAGCACCAATAGATGAATGGGGGTAGCAAATACCAAGTTCCTTGGTCTAGCTTCATCGGCCAAGGTTAATAGCAGCCAAAATCCGGCACAAGCCGCTAGTAATAAACCTGATAAAGTCGTGGAAGTAAAAGGTGCAAGGCCGTAAACTAAGCTGAGTAGAACAGCTGCGATCGTCTCTCCCCACGGCAGTAGGATACTAGTTTGACGCCAAGAGTGCAGAACCCCCACTAGGGAACGATGTAGGTAACTGGTAGCCAGATACTCTCCCAGTGGAAAGGATAATAAAGTAAATCGTCGCCAGAGTAAATTCATAAGCCAATTTGTAACCAACTAGGGCAATTGCCCGGAATTTCGACTCGGGAGCATCCCAAGGAAAGTAAAATCATTACCCAAATTAAGGAAGTTGTAATGGTTTGAGATCTGAAAAATGGCTAACTTGCAAAAATGGGATGCTCCCCTTGGACTTGATCATATAGCAATGGACTAGGTTTGATTGCTGAAAGGATCTGTGTATGCTCTTAACTCTTAACAGGGGTAGATCTGTACGGTATTTTTTGCCAAAATCAAAGCTGACTATTGCATATGTGTGTTTTTGACAAAATTCTTTTTCCGGGTATAGTTCTAACTCAAGGTTTTTAAGTACTTGAGCAGAATTAATTACACAAACTCTGGGCTGGAATCCTTTATCCAGTCTAGATATTAGTTTGTAAATATTTCTGTTCAGTTACTTACCAATCTCCGTTTCTCTAGCAGCTTAATGTTTCGAGTTAGGGTAGTTTGGTCAGTAAACAACTCTTGAGCTAACCATGTAATAGGCACAGACTCAAATAGGTGGATAGCCACCAGTAACGTAAATTGGTTTTGCACCAAACCGACTGGGGGTAAGGCAGCATCATACACTTGCGTCAAAATTTGAGAGGGGAATCACTCATAAAATATGTATATACATATTTTATGTTGTTCTCAAGGGAGATTTGTTCTTGAGAGCTTAGCCAATCTCATTTGATGTTCGATGCCTATAAAAAAGCTTGATACCCTACCCTCACTGAATGCAGCCTAAGTTCCTCTGAGAGAGACCGTTTGTGCGAGTTGTTAATCAGGACTTATTGTCAATGATGTTGGTGTTTGTAGGGGCAAGGAAAGGACATAGCGATATCCTGATTCTGGTGAACCCTGGATGGAAATTTTCCCCTCATGCAATTCCGCTAGCTGACAACTCAACAATACACCTAAACTTTCCCGGGACAAGGTAGCATGGTGTTGAGATGAACCCATATTAGAACTAGTGTCTAGGGGCATTTGTTCCTGATTATCTACCTGAATCTCTGCTTCTGCTAATTCCGATGGAGGCAGAGAATTGAGCCGGAAGTAGGGGTCAACTTCGGTGATACCATCTCCTAACCAAGGATGGGATACACTGACGGTGATCTTAAGTGTATCTTCTTTCTGGGAGACATGAAGGCGAACAATGCTACCTGTGGCGGAAAGTTGAATCACGCTGAACAACAAATGATACAGAATTTGCCGGACCTTATCTTTATCTAAAAGGCAAATTCGACTGCGTCCTGGTCCTATGGATAGACGAACATATTGTTCTCGACGGTTAGCTGTTTCTTCGACGAAATTGATGGCTTGTTGACAGAGCATTTCAATATCTACAGGAACTAAGTTCAGTCCGCTAGCAGTTTCGTCCGCCGCTCCTAGTTCAATGATTTCATTGATGAGGGAAAGTAATTGCCGACCACTATGTTCGATAATTTCTAAATATTCTCTCTGCTTACTCGTCAAAGGTCCATATATTTCCCGTCCCAAGACACTAGCCATACCCATGACAGATGTTAAGGGTGTACGCAAATCTTGAGTTAGTTGTGCCAGAATTTGCAGTTTTAGCTGTCTAGCTGGAGCAAAGTCTTTTTTGAAGGTGGATGGGTTGATGCTCTGCTCTTCCTTAGGTAGAAATTTAGATCTGTTTATGAGGGTAACTGTTTGTGCTTTCCCTTCTAACAATTGGTTACGCTCAAACTCGCTCATGCTCCATCGGGCTATAACTTGTAAAAGTTCAATATCCCGACTGGTAAAATTGCGTGGGACTAAATCCATCACTGCTAATGCTCCTAGGCAATTTCCTGAAGCATCAATTAATGGCGCTCCCAAGTAGGAACGGATGCCATAATTTTGGACTAACTGACTAGAAGTAATGGCCGTTTCCTTTGATTCTAATGTATCATTAATAACAAAAATTTGCAGACTCTCAACTACATAGGTACAAAAAGATTCGTAACGTAGCATTTGACGGTTCTGCGCTAAATGATTCATAAGTCCTAGTCTAGATAGGCCCACCGCTGATTTAAACCAGTGGCGTTCTTGATCTATAAATCCGAGTATGGAGATTGGTGCTTCCAAGAAATGGGCAGCGGTTTGAGTAGCTTCTTCAAAGACGGGAATTGTTTCTGGTTGTCGTAAACCTAAATCCAATAATGCTTTGAGGCGTTGTTGTTCTTTTATTGTCCGGGAAACTAAACCATCTCTAAAGGCAAGTAATTGATCGTCAGGCTCTATCATCGCCGCTGCCACCTTAATAACTAATTGATACTGTAGACTGTATACCGTCTGCTACTTTTTGTTATTTTTTAGCATTCCCAAATTTTAAGTGTGATGAACAGTTAGAATGCATTTTCTGGGAACTGCGGAAAAAAAGCCAAGAAGAGAAGACAACACCAAAAAAGTCCTTTGTTTGTGGAAAAATACCGGACTCAGCCGCTTTCCATTTTATTGCCTAAAATTGTTAGTTTTTGTTTTAGTTTGGGTACCATAAGTACGGTGATTTATTTTTTATATTTTGTATTCTGGTAAATTCATCAAAAATTTAATGATTTTTCATGTACTTATCATACCAAAGCCCATGCCAAACTCCTAGTAAAGATTACATTCTTAGAACAGACATTTTTAATACCTAAGGCTAAGAAAGCAAATGAATAAAAAAGCTTTTAGAGTTCCCTTTATAGACCTTAAGTTACAGCACCAGCCGCTTCAAAGCCAACTGCAACAGGCTATGCACAACATACTAGAACAGGGTGACTTTGTGTTAGGGGAGGCAGTATCAAAGTTTGAAGCGGACTTTGCCAAGGCATCCGGTGTAGAATACGGTGTCGGTGTAGGATCAGGAACTGATGCTATTGTCCTGGGCTTGCAGGCGTGTAACATCAGTACTGGGGATGAAGTAATTGTACCAGCAAACACCTTTATAGCAACATTGATTGGGGTCTTACGTACTGGAGCTAGGCCGGTTTTGGTAGATTGCGACTCCGAAACAGGTTTAATTGATTTAGAAGCAGCAGCAGCAGCAGTTACAACCCGTACCAAGGCAATTATTCCTGTCCATTTGTACGGACAGATGGTTTCACCCCAACAATTGCTAGACTTTGCTAATACCTACAATTTACTAATTTTTGAAGATGCTGCCCAGGCACATTTAGCTCAACGAGAAGGGTACTATGCTGGTTCGGTAGGAATAGCAGCAGCTTTTAGTTTCTATCCCAGTAAGAACTTAGGAGCATTGGGGGATGCGGGAATAGTTGTAACCAAGGATAGAAATATAGCAGAAAGAATTCGCCGCTTGCGAAACTACGGTGCCGAACAAAAGTATCTACATGTGGAATCAGGTACGAATAGTCGGTTGGATACCTTACAAGCGGCAGTATTGCAGCAGAAACTACCCTATTTACAGCAGTGGAACCGCGATCGCTCCCAAGCTGCTCAAATGTATGATCGGCATCTAAAGATACTGGCATCAGCAGGTATTGCTCCGTTGCAAAACCAAAGTGGCATGGGACATATCTATCATCTCTATGTAATCAAAATTGAGGATTACTGTAGCCAACGAAGGCCAGAAATTCAAGAAGAACTCACACTAGCAGGCATTCAAACCGGTATTCACTACCCAATTCCCTGTCATCTTCAGCCAGTATTTAGCAGCTTAGGGTACCAAAAAGGTGACTTTCCCCAAGCGGAAAAACTAGCAAGACAGATATTATCGTTGCCGATATATCCAGGTATCAGCCACAGTCAAATTCAAGAAGTAGTCGCAGCGATGGCTTCGTCCCTAGCTAAAATTCAAAATAGCCCAAGTTTGTATTCCCCATCTTTGGCTACTAACTTAAACTAGCTTTTTGTTGCTGATACATTTGTCTAAACAGCTTCTGCTGTTGGTTATGATTGACAATTGGTTGGGGATAACCGACGGTATGGAGTTCCAGGGGCGGAATTTCCCCAGTAACTAGATATTCTGTATCCATAGACCGCAATTCTGGTACCCACTGGCGGATATATTCCCCTTCTGAATCAAATTTCTGTGCTTGACTAGCAGGGTTAAAAATCCGTAGGGGTTGGGCATCCATTCCACTGGAAGCACTCCACTGCCAACCGCCATTATTAGCAGATAGGTCCCCATCAATTAACTTCTGCATGAAGTATTTCTCTCCCCACTGGGGGTTGATCAATAAGTCTTTAGTCAAGAAATTAGCGACAATCATTCGACACCGATTGTGCATCCAACCAGTTTGGTTGAGTTGCCGCATGGCTGCATCAATTATGGGATAACCGGTTCTGCCCTCACACCAAGCCTGATAGTGTTCTGCATTGTTTTGCCAAGGAAAATTTTTAAATAATTCCCGAAATGCACCATCAGCTAAAGCTGGAAAGTGGTACATCACATGTTGATAAAACTCCCGCCAGGCTAGTTCTTTCTGCCAGGTGATAATACTAGTTTCAGTTTCTTCACTGCGGCTATTGGCTAGTGCTTCAATGGTGCCTTGCCAAACTGTCCGAATCCCAATGACACCAAATTTCAAAGCTGGACTTAATTGGGATGTGCCAGTAATTCCTGGAAAATTGCGTTTTTCTCCGTACTCATAGATGGAGTCACGAATAAAAGCTACTAACCGAGCTTGTGCTGCTGCTTCCCCTGGGGGAATAATCAATTCTCCCTCCCAAGTAAATCCTAGGTCTTTGGTGGAGGGTAGGTTAATTGCCCCTATTTGCTGAGCAATTTCTTGTTCTTCCACCATCAAACCTTGGACATTGTCCAGTTTTGGGGCTGGTTCGGCTATGGGTTTAGTACTCCAGTTCTTCCAGAAGGGAGTGTAAACTGTGTAAGGACTCTTATTACCCGTGCGAATTGCCTCTGGGGAGTGAAGTAGCTGATCCCAGTTTTGGTCCAGAAATTGGATACCCTTTTCCTTCAGGGCATAGCTGATAGTGCGATCGCGTGTCTGAGAATATGGCTCTACATCCCAATTCCAGTACACTGCCCTAGCCTTGAGTCCCTCTGCTAGAGCGGGGATAGCTACCACAGGAGGTGCATGCAGAATTAATAATTGGCTACCAGCCTGCATATATTGCTCTTGTAGTAGTTGCAAGCAACCTAACATATATCTCACCCTGGCAGGAGCAATGTCATCCCGTTGCAAGATTTCAGGATCAAGACAAAATACACCTACTACTTTTGGGCTTAGCTGCCGTGCTAGGGCTAGTCCTGTGTTGTCAGAAATGCGTAAGTCGCGACGGTGCCAAAATAGGATTAAGTCAGACATTCCCTGTTCATGTTAGTTCACCCGTACTAGTTTAAACTTTAACGGTAGTAATGAGCATCATTCTATCGCCCAATTCATCTTCTGGGGGCAGGGTGATGTACTTCTATAAACCCCAGTATACCCATCGGAAATAGTGGCTTACTGACTTAGATTTGAAGTATACTTTGCTTAAAAGATAATTAACCTAGTATGGCAATTTTATTACTTGAGGACAGCACCATTGAGGCTAACTTGGGTGAGATAGTTAACCACCTCAACACCCTGGGCTTACACCTGAAAAATTACGATCCTGGGACATCCCTCCTATTCCCAGACTTGCTACAGCAAGACCTGATTCAGGATGCCCAGAAGAACTATATTTTAGAACTGCATAACAGTGTCTTTGAATTTCTCCGACAAGAAATCGGCTACCTTTGGAGTGACTTACAGAATGTGCATCCAGGGGCACCTAATCTCCCGAACCTGATCGCCACCTATGGCCAGTACCACACCCACACTGCTGCTGAACCGGTGTATGTCCTAGCAGGGGAGATGATTTATGGCTTTGTGGAACCAGATGGTAGTCAGATACAGCTTTTACTCCAAGCACAGGACTATCTCTATATCCCTGCGGGGACAGAGCATTGGTGTAGTCCTGGAGCATCTTTACATTTCAAGGCAGTGCGCTATTTCACAAATGTTGAGGGTTGGGTACCTCATTACACAGGAACTCAGATAGCTTGGGAATTTTAGATAAGGAGAAGGAGATACCTGCAGGGGATTGTAGATTTTAGATTAGGGAAGGACAAATCTATCTCTCCCCTGCCCCCAAGCTAAAACCGTTTTTCAAACTCAAATTCAGCACGGGAATCATCCGTTAAATTTGTGGAAGCCCGGAATCTCAGTCCGGACCGAATCCGATAATTAATACCCCATTCAAAGGGATCATTTGCTGTCAAAATTTTAATAGTGGAAAAAGAAATCCGAGGGGAAACATCAACTCCAGCCTCTAAAGCTAATTGTAAACTAGAAGTATAATTAGTCTTATTCGCATCAGGTTTGTCAGAAATAATTGTAGGAAACACCCGCAGTTCGGTCAGTCCCAAATCATTGCCAATCTGGCTAAAGGCTCCTTGAAAGTTGTTAAATACAGCTGAGCCTGCAATGTTAATTATCCCCAAGGTACCATCACCACGTCCCTCGGTGTCTACAAATCCACCCCCCAAAAGAGTAACTATTTCTGTTTCATCTCTTGGTGGGTTACTTCTTAATTCCAGATTCTCATCGATTTGGCTGGCTAGTCCTGTGACATTAGCTTCAACACGGATACTTTCTAAACTCCCCAGTGACGTAGTTGGCAGACTGAGATTATCATTTTGCACTGCATCCAGCACCTTAGCAAATAAGTGAACATCTAAGTAGGGATCACGGGGGGGATTAGTTTTAAACGTGACAGTCTGTTTACGCTTTGGTGTTAAGTTAAATTTAGTTGTAAATAAATTGATACTGCCCCCTATCAGTTGAATTTCACCTTCAGGTACAGGGTCGCTCAATGAACCATTCACACTCAGGTCGCCGATAGCTAAGAAATTGATAGCAGGCGGTAGGGCAACTGTTACCTGTTTGCCTAGCTTGAGTTTCAAATTCTTCAGAGCTGTAATTCTGTTCTCAGCATCGGCATGATCCTGCTCCTTACCTGTTAGTGTTGGTATGCTGGGACCACTGGAGACCTCAGGTTGAGGTATTAACACCTGACCCTTGGATAACTCAATACTGCCACCGATTACGGGATTGAAGGCAGAGCCAGTAATCTGCAAGTTCCCACTGGCTCCCCCTTGGTATAACCCTTTGAGCTTCAAGACTAACTGATTCAAGGTAACGGTGAGGGGGTCCTTGATCTTGGTCTCTTCAGAGTTGTTGAAGATGGGAATTTCCCCTGCTACCTCTACCTGACCTTTACTGAAGTGGCCTTGGAGCTTTTCCACTACAACACGGTCATAATTAAAGTTGGCATTGCCTGTTACGTCGGTTAGCTTTCCAGGCAAAGCTTGGGCAGTAAAGGTGGCGTTGTTGATGGCAGCAATTCCCTTAACTGATGGCTGTTTCATGCTCCCGCGCACCGAGATGTTTACTTCTCCCTGGCCGTCCTCGAAGGCGATTTGGTCGGTGAGCAGGTTTAACAGTGCTAAGCCTTGATTTTTGACGTTTACATCTAGACTGATTTGATTATTATCTGGTTTGACGGAGGCAAAGGGCAGTTTATAGGGGATATTGCCCACAATATTCACTGGTTCTGGTCCTTCTACTAAGACCTTACTGCTAAAGACTAGACGTGCATTGGCATAGCTAAAACTGGCTATGGCTGATTTTAATGGCTTCTTATTTAGGGTGCCGTCTGTGATTTGTAGTTCCCCTTGGGCTTCGGGGTTGGCTACACTACCTGCTAAAGCAGCTGTGGCGTTAAGATTACCTGTAATCGCCACTGGCAGTTTGACAAAGTTATCTAGTACCCGCACCGGGAAATTATTAACTCGCAATTGACCAAATTCTTCTTGTCCGCCTATGTCGCCAGTAAAGGCAATGAGCCGATGCGGAGATTCTATCCGTAAAGGTTGCAATTGCAGAACGCCTTTGGTGTAGCTTCCTTGGGCAATGATTTGGTCAGCGTGGTAAAATCGGCTGGGTTCTGTTTTTCTACCCCAAGTAAAGTCTTGGCCATTTAATTTAAATTCCACCGCCAGTCCGTTGGCTGTAGCGGTATCAAGGGAGACTTCGCCGTTGAAAATGCCGTTTAAGTCCGCTAAATTAGGAATAGGATTAGATTGTATTCGTTCTTCCCTCTGTGCTTTCAGCAGGGCATCAATTTCATAGAAACGGCGGAGTTGGGTGAGTAGGGATTGATGGGGTAATCCTTGGGGCTGGGTGATTAGATTCGCAGCTGTGCCATAGGTGGGTATGGCTAGACCCCTTTGCAGGTCCTGGATTTGAAAGATCTGTGCTGCTGTGAGGACATCTTGAATGTTGCCTTGGGCAATATTGACTGTGGCTTGGAGTCGAGGTCCTGTGGTGACTTGGCTGACGGTAGCTCCGAAGGTATAGTGGCTATTACCTTTAATAAATTCACTGTTGCTTAGGGTTGCTTGATTATCGGCATAGCGAAACTGAGTGCTGAAATGATTGCCTGCAATTCGGCCGATTTGGGGTTTGGTAATGGCTAGGTTGCCTTGGGCAGCATAGGTTTTCTGGTTAACTTGCAGATCTGCTGTCAGAACCCCAGCTAGTCCCCCATTCCCTAAAGGTGTTTTGGGTAGATGAAAATCTAAAGACTGGAGGGGGAAGTTTGCCACCTTAATTGCCCAGTTCTCACCCCTAGCTTGGCCTGTGGCTAGTGCTTGCTGCCACTGCAGGAGGAAGGATTGGGGGTGGTTTTGGGCATCTAGGTTTAAGGCTAGGTGGTCATGTTGCCCTGCTAAGTCTATATTTGATCCACTGCCTGGGACAAGGGCAATATTCCCAGTTAATATGGGTTCAAATGCTAAGCCTCTAACTACTAGGTCGCGCAATCCAAGTCTACCTGTGATCTTTGGCAGGGGGAGATTACCTGCAACAAGACCAGTGAAATCAACTTTTCCCGCTATGCCCAGAGTACTAGGGAGTTTGATGGGGAGTTGTTCCAGGTTATAATTTTGGGCTTGGACACGGAGATTGAGTTGGGTAATTTTCGGAATGCCCACTGTTTGGGCGTTGGCAAGGATGTAGCCACTGGCTTGTAAATTGGGACTGGTGACTTGTTCTAGGGTCAGCTTTTGCCCGTTCCAAGCGATCGCTGCTTTCAGGTTGCCTGGAGATAGTTGGACGTTCCCTGCCGCTTGGATATCAGCTAACTTCGTGGCCTCCACTGACCCTGCCACTTGCAGTTTACCGCCTAATTGACCCTGTAACTGATGGTTAAAGTGGTTTAAGGGAATATCTGATGTGGCAACCAGGGTCTGGAAGTGACCGGCAGCGACTTGGATATGGGAAGCGGTAATTGTACCTTCTGGAAGTTTTAGCTGTCCTTGTCCCCTAGCTTGGATGGAGCGCAGATTTAGGGCGTCCACTGGTCCGGCTACTTCTAACTGCCCCGTCAAGTTACCCCGCAGTTGGCTGGGGACTGCTGCCAACTGTTGCAAGGGGATATGGTCGGCTTGAATCTGGGCCTGATAGCGACCAGATCCTAGTTGGATGTTGCTGGCTGTGACTCGACCTCCCTCTAAGTTGAGGTGTCCCTGTCCACTGCCACGTAAGGTTTTCAGGCTGAGATTATGGAGGTTGCCGGCAATTTGGAAGCTCCCTGCCAGTGGGTTTCTGAGGATTGGGGGTGATTGGTGGAGTACTTGCCCCAGATGGACACCATTGGCTATGAGTAGGGCAGAAAAGTTTTGGTTTCGGAGTTGGACGTTGCTGATATCCACTCTCCCCCCAGCTACTGCCACTGCGGCCCCTACGGTACGAAGGGTGACAACCTGAAATGGGGCTGTATCCCCAGACAGGAACAACTGACCGTTGAATTGTGCCCCTCCTAGGGAGACACTTTGCAGTTGGTTTTTCGGTACTAGGGGAGTTAAGGGTACACCCACAGCTTGGGCTATCGCTTGCCAGTGTTGATGGGTGTAATTACCCGCAATCCGCACTACACCCTCGCCAACGTTCACAATTACATTGCGGAAGGAGATACTGTAATCTGGGGCAATGGCAAGCTCCCCAGTGGCAGGGTAGGCTGCTCCAGTGGCCTGCCATTGGACGAGGGTTTGTACACGGTTGGCTGGACCACTGAGGTGGGTAGTGGCAGAGACAGAGCCGATGGGGAGTAGGGGTTGGAAGTGGTAGAGTTGGGCAATTGGTTCCCCAGGTAGGTGTTTGGCTGTGAAGTTAAAGTCTAGTTGGGGTATGTGACCCAGGTGGATAGTCCCTCCACCTATAACTTCACCTCCTACCTGGGGCCTAGCTTGGATATCCTGTAACTTAATTAGGGCGTTACCAGTGCTAAACTCAAACTTGCTGCTGGCACTTTCAATGGCGATCTTGTCAATCCGGGCATTTTTCAAGGTAGTGACGGTACCGAAGAGAACTGGTTTGGCTAGAGTACCAGCAATGTGGATGTCTGCGTTGGCTTTCCCGGTGACAGGTACGGGCAATTTCACCTTCAGGGTTTTTTGGGCGAGGGGAATACTTACCTGTTTCACCTGGGCTGCCAATTTAAACCCTGCTAATCGGTCAATTATACCTGTGGCTACTACAGGAATTTGCCCGTAATTGGTGGTTATTTTATCCACCTGGAGTGCCAATCCGTGGAAGTGGATGTTGCCTTGGGTATTACTGAGGAGTTGGGGGACGCGGGGTATTTGCACTGTTACCCGTTGGAGTGAAGCGTCTCCATCAATTAAAGACTGTTGTCGCGGAATTAGTTGAACCTGCAAGTCCCCATCCACCCGCCCCTTGGGCAAAGTCAGTGGCAACTTAATCAGTCGGGTAACATCTGCAGCTAGTAAGCCTTGGGTTTGTATGTGGAGGTTGCCGTCTAAGGCTTGACTTGTGCGGATGCCCCCCTGAATGGCGAGATTTCCTCCGGTCTTAGGGTTGGTGGTGATATCCAGCCTAATCAATTTATTGTTATTCAGGAGTTGGGCAGAACCATTGAATTGGGCAAAAGCAACCTGGGATTTCTGCCCTGTTTGGGGTTGGAGTAAGACTTTGCCATTGCGGAACCGGAGGATATCCAAGTCAGTCTTGATAAAGATGCTTTTTGCTGGGGGAGCAATGGTGGTTCTGAGCCAACGTCCTTTGCTATCTTCTTCCAGGTAAATATCTGGGTTGACTAGGGTGACATCTAGTTTGATCTCTCGTTGTAGAATTAGTTGCCAGGGGTCAAAATTTGCTTCCACTGCCTTAATCATCACCCGATCTGGATCTGTGGGTGTTGGGGGAATAGCCGTGGCAGCAAATCGCACACCTGTAAAGGAAAATCCCGTAACTTTTCCTAGTTTTACTGGGCGCCTCAGTCTGGTGGTCAAATTTTGGGCAGCGAGGGGGGCTAAATCTTGGTGAACAAAAGTCCACAACTGCCAAATAGCAATGATAGTTGCAATGAGCAAAAGTCCACCTAAAGCCAGCCCGCCACGACTCAGAATTATTAACCACAGACGACGGGAGCTGGGGGAGGGCAGATGGGGATGTTGGGAGGAGTTAGTCATGGGACTTTGGAACTTCCGGGAGTGGCTTGTTCTGGCGGTCTATTCTACTATGCCACTTCACAGAATACAAACCAATGGTAAGTTTTGGTCAGGGGTGATGTGAGAAAATTGGGTAAAGACCGAATAAATTTACAAGTATCTAGACTGGATAAGGGATTCAAGCCCAGATTTTGTGTAGTTAATTCTATTTAAATACTTAAACAATAAATGTTATACTTTTACGATTCATTGAGCGATCGCTGAATAGGGAACAGGGAACTTGATTAATTTGGCTCGGATGTACCTCATACTCACTGGACAATTCGTTGATAGTCTTGATCACTTCCATCGCTACTTTGGCTTTGAAATCCGCACTGTGATGTTTCCGCTGCATCTTCCTTAGAAAAAGTCCTTTAGCGTGGATTTTACTACCCCAGCCACTGAGAAGCGGCTACGAGAGAATAAGGGTTTTGGGGTTGGCGATCGCTTTTAGCGGGCGTTATCTCTACGAGACGCAACGCGAATGCCATGCAGAAACTGCTGCTACGCCAACGCCTCCCTGAGTTGCTCTTGAGGCTCAAGCTGACCCTTTTCAAACACCCTCTTATTCTCTCCGTTATCTTACTAGATCTACTGGCAGCGACTCTATCTTATTCTTCTGTCCAGTTTTCTGGGTACATCATACCCTCTCTTATCCTCCCTACCTTGTATATTAGATAGAGGGGAAAGTGAATAATTACGATCAGCTACAGATTTAAAAATTGGTTCAAATTCCAAAAACGCACTTCCTGATGGCTTTTTAACCAATTTTATGTAAATATTGGATAATTTCTGGTTGTACTTTCTTGTCTCCAAATCTTTCCATACTAATACCACTATCTATTTTTCGATAATAAAGTCTGAACGAACGTCCAACACGATATTCATAGAATTTATTAGTTTCCTTAATTGCCTTAGTGGGTAGATTAGTCGAATTATCAGCAATACGCTTTAGATATGTTTGGAGAAGATAAAAGCCTAATCGATTTGATTTAAATAAATCTTCAACATCCTTCCAAAATGCATCTGTGCATCTAAAAGGTTGTAAAAAAGGACGGATAGACTCAATGCTGCCAGGAGATATATTTAGAGTTCTTTCTGCTCTCTCATAAGCTTCTCCAATTTCCTTTTCATTACCTTTTAAACTTTCTAAATCTTGGAGTAATTTTTCATGAATAGCTCTTAAAATTTCGTACTGTTCATTTATGGCTTTATTTTCTTCTTGGAGTTTGCCAAGTGATTCTATCAACCCTAAATCTTCAAGTACTGCATAAGCTTTCTCCCAGTCTTGTTGCTGTTCATAAATATCACGCCGTTCTAAAGCTGCTTCGATAGTCGCCCAAAACTGAGCTTGGGAAACAGGTTTTATTAAATGACCTATACAACCATGTTTTGCATATTGTCTAGCTAAATCTGGATTAGGATATGCGGTGATGACAATAAATCTATGCTGCCAATAATCTGTTTCCGAAATTCCTTGTGTATCCTGGATCACATCTAGTCCGTATTCATCACCAAGATCATGATCTAAAAGAATTAAATCAAAAGGTTCCTGTTCATTTTGACTAATTTTAACTGCGTCTAAAGCTTCTTGTACATCTTCAGCTTCTTGGCATAAATGATGTCCTGATTCTAAGTATTGTCGCCATTGACTGCGAATATATGCTTCATCTTCAACAATCAAAAATTTAGCCATTTTTATTCTCCTGATATTTCAAATAAAAAAGAAACAGTTGCACCACCATCGGTGTTATTACTTTTCTTAACCTTGCCATGATGAAATTTTAAATAGGCACTAACAATTAAACTACCATTCCCTCTGAACTCACCGGCACTTTGGTTTAATCTCTCTTGAGATTCATATAGCTTTGGTAGGATATCTGATGGTATGCCTGGTCCATTATCAACTATTGCGATAATTGCTAGATTATTTTCTGAATAGCACTTAACACTAATTTTTGGATTGAAGTCTACCATTTCAATTTTTCTAGAGTATTGCTTTAAAGCAGAACTAGAATTATAAAGTGCATTGCGAATGATACTCCGAAATCGCCAAGGGTTGCATTTTATGGCTAAGGGACTTTCTATTGACTCAAATTCTACTTGTATTCGTCTTGTAATTGTTGATGGTAGATTATCTTTTAATTTCTGTAATTCCTCTTGAACTAACATAGTTCGTTCCTCTAAATCAGTAACCTCTCTTAGTTCTTGGACTACTAGATTAATTGTGTTAAAAGATTCATATACCTCCATTAATAAATTTAGTAGATGTGGATCTAAAAAATTATTATCTTGCTCATTTAAACCTAAAAAATTATTAAAATCATCTATTTTGGAGAGTAAAGGAGCTTTTTGGATATCATGTATAATATTATTTGTATCTGTTTTTAGTCTAGAAATTATACCTTTAATTGTACTATCAAGCTTTTGAAGATTGTTAGATATGTTAGAAGAAAATTCACTTTCTATCACATGAGAGAAAGTTTTATTAAGTGTATTGATCCTGTCTAATTCTCCCTTAGATTTTTCTAATTCTAGCTGAGATTTTAAAAGTTTAATTTCTTGTTGAGATTTTTGAATCTTATATTCATTTAACAGCGATACGAAAATACCAAGGATTAAAAATAAAATTGTTGTTTGACAATAACTAACAGATCTTAATCCCTGTTTAAATGGACTTGTTATGAATTCTCTGTACTCATCTAGAAAGGTGGGTTGTTCTCCATGAATATAATAAACTCGTCCAATAATGCGCCCTGGATTATTTTTTCCTGTTTTTTTTATTTTATCTATAGAAGGTGATGGATATTTAGATTCAGTCAGTAGAGGAGGTGGATCTTTGAGGAAATCGTAAGGGTTGTTTGCTAATAGATTAGTCTGTGGTTTTTTCTTCCTAAATGTACTACCAGAATAGTAGAGTATTTTTTGGTTAGGACAATACTGGGTATCAACATTACAATCAGTTACTACAATTCCAAAAAGACCATAATTACTATGAATTGTTTGTCTTAATTCCTCATCTGATTTTTGGATTAATAGACTTGATAATTTTGGTGGAAGTGTATGAGATAGAATATTAAAATCTACTGTTTGAACTGTATTAATAGTGTGCCAGTAGGCATAATAAGTGGAGAAGCAACCCAGAATAGAGAAAGCATACGCACTTAGTTCAGTAAGTGAAAACTGCAGTATACGCGATTTCGTGAAAATTTTATACATTATAAACCACAAAAATTCCTGAATCGCTGTGAATAGCTGGTTGATATCCAACTGTGAATACGTTCCCAACCGCCGTGCTGAGTAATTTATACATCAATTCATACACCCATAGCAACAGTTTTGAAGGCAGAATATTGTGCTTAAAATATGAAGAAATATTTCGCCAAGTAACCGAACAAAAATATTTACAAACTAATATCTAGTCTTATCTAGACTAGATAAAGGATTCCAGTTTATTTGAATTAGCAATTGGTTGTAGAGTGCGAAATGTGGGATATTTTAACAACTACCATGGACTCGGTTTAAATTTATGATCATTAACAATTTCTACGGTTTCACCGGATTGACGAATCACAAATAAACCTTTTTTATATGCATAACGATCTACCCCTTCATCAATTTCAATTCCGGCAACAGCACCATATATTTGATAATTTTTATAGGCGGGAAAAGCTTGTTTCAATTTAGATAAATCATCCAGAAATTCATCGACATACGCTTTAGTGAGATGGGATTTAACTTCGATCGCCACTGCCTCAGTATCATCGACCACAAAGATATCAATTTCCATTGCTATCTCACCCCGATGCACCTTCATTCTTTTATGGGTTTCTTTGACATCAATACCCCGCTCTTGAAACAATTGAACCGCCGCAGGTTCCACTAAATTTTCTACAAACAGTCCCCACCGACTAGAGAGGTTATTCACTGCGGCATTAGTTGACGCCACCAATTTTTCCAGTTCAGCAGTCCGGCGATCTGCTTCAGCAGCACGGCGATCTGCCTCGGCTTTTGATTCAGCAGCACGGCGATCTGCTTCAGCTTTTGATTCAGCTAGACGGCGATCAAATTCAGCAGCCCGACGTTCCGTTTCTTCCTGCGCTCTTTGGAATATTTGGTAAATATCTTCTAGGGTGATGGGGTTACTCATAACAATTCGATTTTAGTTCTGGCTTCTTATATTTTATCATTACTTCCTTTCTGGGGGAAAACACCCTATTCCACCGCCTTTCTCAGGAGTAAGGGAAATACACTCGAAATAATACCTTGAATTACCAGCATTACAAAGAAAGGCAGCTATGCAATTTGGAATTGATGACATCAGCGGTAGTATATAAAGTCATGAGTGCTTCTGCAAGGAGACCCCCCATCAAACCAAATTCCGCAATTGGGGGAGTATCGCCCTCAGTGCCCTACCCCGATGACTAACCGATCGCTTCAATTCCGGTGACATCTGGGCAAAAGTCAACTGTTTCTCTGGCACATAAAAAATCGGATCATAACCAAAACCACCCTCACCACGAACAGCAGTCAGGATCTCCCCATCACAAATCCCCGTCTCCTGCAAGACAACTACCCCATCAGGGGCAGCAACTGCTACAACACAGACAAACTGAGCCTTGCGGTTAACTTCATCACCTAACTCCCTCAGCAGTCTGGCAATCCGTTCTGCATCCGTTTGTCCATAACGGGCTGAGTACACCCCCGGTGCCCCATTGAGGGCATCCACCGCTAAACCAGAATCGTCAGCCACTGCCCAATTCCCCGTCGCTTGGGCAACCTGGGAAGCCTTCAGATAAGCATTAGCTGCAAAGGTATCACCTGTCTCCTCCACTTCCAAGTCTTCCGGTTTGAGTGTTAATTCCCAACCTGAATCAGCTAGGTAAGTTTGCATCTCCCGCAACTTCCCTGGGTTGCCTGTAGCTACCACCAGTACTGTCATACCTTCTCCCTCAAATTCCATGACTTTTACCAATTACCCAATGCCGACGGAAAAACCGCGCCAAGGACGACTCCTCTAAGGATAAATAAATTGGTCGTCCGTGGGGACAGGTGCGGGGGTTGCGTGTCCTCTGCCAATCATCTAGTAAATTCTGCATTTCCAGCAAATTCAGCGGGGTGCCATTGCGAATTGCACTCCGACAAGCGACGGCAACTTGAGCTGTTTGTAAATCACCTCCCCAACTCAACTCTAAAATTGCCTCTGCACAATCCTCCCGCTGTTTCAACATTGTAGGCAAATTCCGCACTGCCCACAGTTGCTCCCCAAAGGGTTCAATATCTAAGCCGATGCGTTGCAGTTGGCAAACTTGGGCAGGGGACAACTGCTCCAGAATCATTGGCAGTTCAATGGGGACCAGTTGCCAGTCCTCACACAGTTGCTCATACAAAACTCGTTCATGGGCAATGTGCTGTTCTACTAACCACATTCCCCCAGGATGTTCTGCCACAATATAGGTGTTGTTAACTTGGGACACTGCTTTGAGGGAGTGTTCGGTGTTAACTGCCCTAGGAGTGGTCTTGTAACCACCGTTTTCTTCTGCCGTCTTGAGTAATTTACCAATCCTGGTAGTGTGAACAGTTTCCCGAAAATTAGCAGATGAAATCTGGATAGCTTGGTTAATCGCTTGGGTAGTCTGCTCTTGCCAATAACTAATTTCATTCAGGTAAACTTCCGTTTTCGCCGGGTTGCGGTTCCAGTTGATTTGCTCAGGGGACACGAAAAGGTGCAAAAAACAAACTGGATAGCGATCGCGTGGTAAAGTCCGGTGAAATGCACCAAGAATCGTCTGTTCCAATTCCGGTGACTTAATCATCCGCCCGTTAATTGCCACTCGCACCCAATCAGGACGATGACGGTGGCAACGATCTGGTAATCCTACTACCAAATTCAGGGCTGAGGAGCCGTCGGCATGGGGTAGCTTTACCTCGTGTAAGTCAGCCTGCCGTATCTGGGGGAGAATTTGGGGCAGCAGTTGTCCAACTGTTTCCACCGGGCAGATGGTAAACCAGATGCGCTCGTTTTGCCAAACTTGATAGGTGACATAGGGATGACACAGGGCGATTTTTTGGATTATCCCCTGCACAGCCTTGATTTGCTGGGCTGTCGTCGCTAAACCCTGACGACGCACAGCGCAATTGGCAAATATATTTGCGGCAGTAACAATGGTACCAGGAGCCATAGCAGTTGGATTCATCTGCAGGACTTTTCCCCCCTCACCATAGACAACTTTCCATCCTCCCTCACCATTAGCTGGACGACTAGAAATCTCCAAATCTGCCAGCATGGTTAAACTGTGCAAAGCTTCACCCCGAAATCCCAAACTGCTAATTTGTGCTAAGTCCCCACAGGAATGGATCTTACTGGTACTGTGTGCCGTCGCCGCTTGGTGTAGATCATCCCAGTGCATACCCCAACCATTATCTACCACCCGAACTCGCCACTGTTGGGGCCACAGGGAGATTAAAATTCGGGTTGCACCAGCGTCGAGAGCATTTTCCACCAACTCCCGCACCACAGCAGCCAAAGAGTCAATCACCTCTCCGGCAGTAATTAAACGTACAACTTCTGTTGGTAAAGCTTGAATAGTAGATGACATAGATAATTACTTGTAAAACAGTTTATAAGTAGTAAGACAAATCACCTCGGTGCCAAAAATTTTTATTAATTGTAAAGAAAGACCGAATGGAGGAGGATTTTTGATAGATTGCTCTTGAGGTTATAAGAGAGCAGTAGTTATGAGTAATAGTTTACTAGCTGATGTTCATGATCTAAAAACCCGCCTGGAATGGGGGCAACCAGGCTTTACAATTATTGACGTGCGCGATCGCCCTACCTACAATCATGGGCATATTACTGGGGCAATTTCTCTACCCCTAAATGACTTAGCATCCCGCGTCAAATCCGCCCTCCACACAAACCGTCAAATCTATGTGTATGGGGAACATGATTCCGATGCAACGCAAGCAGTCCAAGTGCTGCGAGCTAATGGATTTACTCAGGTAGCAGAAATCAAAGGTGGTCTTGCTGCTTGGAAAACAGTTGGTGGTGCCACAGAAGGTGTGTAAGCATCTGCTTAACTTTGGATGGGGTGGGGAATCTACCCGTCCCCATCCACAAAATTTTTAATCTTTCATCGCTAAAACTTTAGGGGTATCGGGTTTGAGTAACCCATTAAGTAAGGATGTGGGACGTTGGGTGTAAGGCCAAGCAAAGGCATGGCGAAAGGCTGCATCTTGACAAATTTGCAACTGCTCAAAATTGATAATGTCGTATGTCAAGAGATTTTCATACTCGAAGGGTAGCCGGACATTGTGCAACCCAGCATTATCTGTACAGATGGCAATATCAACTCCAGCTTCAAAACAACGGTCAAAAACTACCTTTAGTTGTCGGATATCTTGTAATGTACCAGTTTTGAGGTAGGTTGTAGGACAAACCTCTAAACATTGTCTGCGTCTAGCTACATCTGGGAGTAACTCTGGGTACAGTAAGGGAATTTGGATACCGTGACCAATCCGCATCAGATAGGGCAATAGTTCAGGGTAACAGCCTGCGGTGGTTTCGTACAGGTGTCCAGTGGTATTAACACCTAGAGATCGGGCGTAATCGTACAGCTTAGTCAATTCTTCCAGGCGATCGCGGTAGTAGCTGTCGCCTCCAGCCACATCCACCGCGCAGACATATTTGCGATTCTGGGCAGCTAAATCGACTATGGCTCGATTCACCTCATAGGGCAAACGGGAGTGCATACAGAGAATTTGGCTGGTCACAATCGGATATTTGGGTAGGTAGCTAGCTTGTCCCACAACCTCCACAATTTCTGCCATCTTGTCAATTCTCTGGGATTGACTCAGATGTTCAGGTGTCCGCAAATAGGGAGTGTAGCGTAACTCCAAATAAGCCAAATTTTCAAAAATGTACGCACCCCGTAGCAAGCGGTAGATAAAGTAAGGCAGCGTTTCCGCTGTTTGCACACTTTCTACTAATGTGTGTAGTTCTAGGTACTCATCTAGCGTGTTGCGGGGACGGGTATAAAATTCTTCAAAGTCTGAGTATTCAGCAAACCGACTAATCAACTCAGCCGAATGACGCTCAAAATAGCGCCACAAAACCCGGGGGACGACGGAACCACCCAGATGTCTATGCAATTCAGCGTATAAAGTCATAGTAGGATTTTTGGTAAAAATTTTACTAATCTTAACAAAAAGATAAATAAAAGGCAGGTATATCTTTAGGAGTATTTTGTCAAGCGATTCGCTTGTATGAGCAAGATTATGTACTTTGGACTGAGAATATGCAGTTAATAAGTTACGGACTAGAAATATTAATAAGCTTGATTTTGACCATTTAATTGAGGCGATAGACGTGAGCTTGAAAACCGTCTAAGGAAACTTTTGGAACAAATCCTCAAGCAGAGTTACGTAAATATGCTTAATTATTATCGGGGTTGGGTAGAGCCATATTCCCTTGGATATCAGAAGTAGCCGACCACTTGGAAGAATCAGAAAACCAACACTAGTTGTAGCTACTTTGGCTGAGTTTAGATAAGAAACAAGATTAGAATTATTGGGAACAGTGGACACAAAACAGATTAATCTCTCCCTCGTCAGAACTGTTCCCCTACCCAATGAGGGGACAAATCCCTCGTCCACTCAGTATGCGATGCTAGGATTTTGCCTGTTTTTGTAGCTTCTGGATGCGACGTAGAGCTATACCAAAACCAGCAGCAGTCACGGTCCCCAAGGTGGTTAGTGGTTCTGGCACGGAAGTTGAGCCACTTGGTGTATCATTTACTTGGAATGCGAGGGTTGACCCAGAACCATTACTACTCCAACTTGATTCTCCATGAATTAAGTAATAGCTTGAAGATGGAGAATTTGTACTTGAAGTGTCCCAATGTACAGTACTGGAATCAGTCGTTAACGCTAGCCAATAGGTTGTACCAGACGACAACGAAATTGGTGTTGTGTTAAAACTGATTTCATATTCTGGGTTACCTAAAGTAGTTTTACCATCCGCAGTATAAGTTGCAGTCGCAGTTCCATTGGCACCAGATACATTAGTGCCAGGTCCACCACCTGCTGCATTCGTATAGATAGAGTATGTAACCTGGTCATCCCATGTGCCTATACGATCTACATAATCAAAAGCCCAAAAATTAACACTTTGTAGAGTGTCATTGCTGGTTAATGAGAAACTCTCAGCTTCCGTGAAGCTGGGAGAAATTGAATAACCGGTAACCTGATTAGGATTCCCAGTCCCACCAATAACGGCTGCTTGGACTTTTCCGGTGTTAACAGATACGGCGCTGAGAGTTGCTACCGCAGCAGCACAGAGGAAGGTGTTCAATTTGAGTATAGACATTTGAGGAATCTCCTTTGTTAATGTTGTTTGCTGCACCAAGATTCTGTACCTTAAGCATCCATAAACTTTAGACTACCTTTATTCCCAACTAGTCAGTGATTTTTACTTAGGTATTATTTCTCTATCTTATTAAATCATGAGTGTAAAAAAGAAACAAGTACGTTGTCATTCCCACGCTAACATCTTCAGGATTGCTTGAGAATTTGGCTAATTTTCTCCCTGATTAGCCAATAGGGTCCATTAAAGGCTTCGTAATTCGTCCCTCGAACAGGGATTAAGCCCTATTTAGTACTAGGTTGACACCCTAATTACCTGAAATTTCCCGTAATTGCAAGTTTAGTCCTCCGGGTGATAAATTTGGGAGAAATCAGAGATACATATCTATGGCGAAACCTGCTGATGTAAGTACCAAACGCTTAATAAGCCTAGCCCCGGAGAATTGGGTAAAACTAATTTTGGATTTTAGATTTTAGATTGAAGAAATTTAATCCAAAATCCAAAATCTAAAATCTAAAATTCTCATACGTGCTTACACAGCATTGGCAGAAGAAAAATATAAGTTGCCTACCTATCCGGTACTCATCAACATCCTCAAAAAAGATGACAAAGAAATTCCGACGCGATTTGAATCTAGTCTCGCTGGGTTGCATGCGCGTCAGGATTACCGGGTGATTAACCTGTGGGAGGTGGATGTTAGAATTGTCATGGAACAACCCTT
>Ga0116227_10006161_pt1 | contig 24559 bp, 16 predicted proteins | sample S1TSphgellanicum_FD_89693 | JGI IMG/M metagenome (GOLD analysis project Ga0116227, IMG submission 89693) | Host-associated microbial communities from peat moss isolated from Minnesota, USA - S1T2_Fb - Sphagnum magellanicum MG | ecosystem: Host-associated > Plants > Peat moss > Unclassified... | reverse complement strand
TATGGGGAGAGAATCCGAACAGGAGTAGCAGCTAGAAGGGGCGGGTGCGGGAGTGATGACGGTGGTGGAAAGGTGGGTGGTGGGGATGACCTTTCTTTCTTTCTTTCCTTGTTTGCTTCTTCACGCCGGTTGCCGTCTTTCGTGGCCTGACGGCTGAGTTTTCTGCAACACTTGTACTAGTACCACTCTCCTCCTCCTCCTCCTTCTCCTCCTCCTCCTCCGCACACTCCAGTCTCAACAACAAGAATCAGGACTGGAGCTTCTCTACAAGCACGTAGCTTTCTTTCTTTCATAGAGCTTTGCTTTTCATCTTCTTTATAGTCTTTTGGTACATTTGCTCCTTCAAATACTAAGTTCCTTTTCTCCTTCTTCTTCATTGCGTCGTCTTTTGTTTCTATTTGGTCTTGTTTTCCTTACCCTGTTGCTGCACAGCAAGGTTTTTTTCCTCCTCCTTGTTGTCCAGGTTTTGTCGTCGTCGTCGTCGTCCAGGTTTTGTTGTCGTTGTTTTGTGGGGGGCAGTTTTGTAGCATTTGATTGTTGTTTGTGGATTGTGAGATAGTTTCGGTAAGTTTGCAATGCTTATGCGATCTTCTTACGACCCCTGATCATGTAGCTGCAAATGTCTGCCGCAGAGCAAGAGCCAAGAAGAAGAAGAAGCTCTGGTGAAGAGCAAGAGCCAAGAAGAAGAAAAAACTCTAGTGGAGAGCAAGAGTGAAGATGAAGAAGAAACTCTAAAAATCAATCTGGGCACACATATTGCTGCTGTTCTCGTCTTGTTGAGGACGAAGAAGTCTGTAATCTATCTGTGATGTGAAGCTCGGTTCACCTCGACTGTCGCTGATCCCATCACAGCAGCGACAGTGCTGGTTTGAGTACAGAGGAAGTCAAGAGGCCAGCAGGAACGCCGCGTCCCCAAGGAGGAGGTAGTACAGAGAGGATAGGGCTAGCAAGGGGCTGGTGGGAAAAAGAAGAAGAAGAAGAAGAAGAAGCAATAGCAGCAGGCAGGTTGTAGTAGAAGAATGGCGAACCTGGGACTACAATGGCTATGGTGGTCCCGGATGTTGTTGCTGATGTTGTTGCTACTGGGAGCAGCAGCAGACCATGCATCGGATGTGCTTGTCATGCAGAGCTTCAAACAGGGGATAACAACGAACAATCAGAACTGGACGGATCCTGACCCATGCAACTGGAATGGCACCAAGTGCGATGCTTCCGGCAATGTGGTGTCACTCAGGGTGCGAGGATTCCAGCTGACAGGAACCGTCACACCAGACATCAACCAGCTGACGCAGTTGCAGTACCTGGAGCTGAATTTCAACAACTTCTCCGGCGCCATGCCGTCGCTGGCGGGGCTTTCCAATCTGCAATACGCGTACCTGGACGACAACGACTTCGAGAGCATCCCGGGAGATTTCTTCACGGGTCTTACGAATATCGAAGCTCTGTACCTCGACAACAATCCCAATCTGAATAAGTCTGTGGGTTGTTGGAGCATACCTGCAGAGCTTGCAGCTGCCAAGCTCTTGACGAATCTGTCCATGAACGATGCTTGCATTGTGGGAACTTTGCCTTCCTTTCTAGGGTTAATGTCTTCTTTGCAGTTCCTTGCATTGGCGTACAACGGACTCGTGGGTGGGATCCCGAGCTCGTTTGCGAGCTCCAATCTGCAAGTACTCGAGCTGAATAACATGGCGATGAATGGCAGCATCGTTCCCGTGGGAGGTATGTTATCGCTCAAGACCTTGTGGTTGCAGGTCAATGAGTTCACGGGTGCTGTACCTGAGGGACTGACAAGAGCAGCGGGGCTTACGAGCTTGCGTCTCAACAATAATTTCCTTGTGGGTCAGTTGCCGCTGGGACTCTCGAGCTTGCCTCTGACGGATGTGATCCTCAATGACAATACTCTGGACGGGGAGCTTCCTGCGCTTCCAGCTGCTGCTTCTGGTGGTACCTTCGTCTACGACAATACTACTTTCTGTGGAGGTCCCGGAGTTGCGTGCTCTGTTGCTGTGAGCTCGTTGCTGGATTTCCTGGCTGCTGCTGGGTACCCACAAGCCGTCGCTTCCACTTGGGTAGGTGCAGATCCTTGTGGATGGACTGGGGTTACGTGCAATGCCAATGGCGATGTTGTGTCGCTCATTCTCCCTAGCGATGGCTTGTTGGGTACCATCTCTCCCTCGCTGGCGAATCTGACTTCACTTGTCACCATCATCTTGAAGGGGAACAATCTCACCGGCCCTGTGCCTGATGGGTTGGTGGGCTTGAAGGCACTCAAGACTTTGGATGTGAGTGACAACAACATCACAGGCCCCTTGCCCACCTTCCCTGCAACAGTAGCTTTTACATATGCTGGCAATGCACTTGTTGGCACTGGAGCTGCTGCTTCTTCTCCTGGGCAGACAACAGGTTCTTCTCCAAACCAGCCAGGTTCTGCTGCACCCAGAGGTCCAAGTGCATCCGGAGCTTCAGGCACTGCAAATGGGACTACTATTGCTGGAGGGAGGAGTAAATCAGGTTCCTCTTCGTTGGCACCAATTGTGGGGGGTGTTGTTGGTGCATTTGCATTCGTACTTGTTGCGGCAGGGATCGCTGTCTTCTTCCTTGTATGGAAGAAGAAGCACAACAGCTTCATGCGGGTTCAGAATTCTTCAAACACTGTAGCAGTGGTGCATCCCCAGCAGGACTCAGGTTTGGATCCAGATGTCTTGAAGCTTGTTGTTGGAAACCAAGCTGCTGCAGCCAGCACCACGACAATGGTAGGTGCTGCTGATGGTAATGCCCACAGAGTCTCTGATGAAGTCCATGTAGTTGAAGATGGCAACATGTTGATCTCGATCCAAGTCCTGCGAGCTGTTACCAATAACTTTGCAGAGGAGAATGTGTTAGGGAGGGGAGGTTTCGGGGTGGTATACAAAGGGGAGCTTGAAGATGGGACAAAGATTGCTGTCAAGAGAATGGAGGCTTCTGTTGTGAGCAGCAAAGGCTTGAAAGAGTTTCAAGCAGAGATTGAGGTCCTTACCAAGGTGAAGCACAGGCACTTGGTGGGTCTCTTGGGCTACTGTGCAGATGGAGCAGAGCGTCTCTTGGTATATGAGTATCTGCCCAATGGACCTCTCAGCCACCACTTGTTTGATTACCTGCAGTTCGGTCTGAAGCCCCTTGCATGGTCAATGAGGCTATCCATTGCTCTTGATGTGGCACGGGGATTGGAGTACCTCCATGATTTGGCACAAAAGAGCTTCATTCATCGAGATCTGAAGCCGTCCAACATCTTGCTGACAGATGACTTCCGAGCAAAGGTCTCGGACTTTGGACTGGTGAAGCTTGCACCAGAGGGCAAGTTCTCAGTGGAGACCAGGCTGGCTGGAACATTCGGGTATCTGGCTCCTGAGTATGCAGTCACAGGACGTGTGACAACCAAGGTGGATGTGTTCAGCTTTGGTGTCGTGTTGATGGAGCTCATGACAGGGCGACGGGCATTGGATGAGACACAACCTGAAGAGAACATGCACCTTGTCACATGGTTCAGACGCATGAATGGCAACAAAGATAGTTTCCTTGCAGCAATTGATCCGACAATTCAGGTTGATGATGAAACTTTCAAGACCATTTGTGTTGTGAAAGAGCTTGCTGGTCATTGCACATCACGGGAGCCTTTTCAGCGGCCAGATATGGGCCATGCAGTGAATGTTCTTGCACCTCTTGTTGAGAAATGGAAACCCACTGATATGGGTGGAGAGTCCAGTGCAGGCATTGACTTGGATGTCAGTCTCCCACAGGCCTTGAAGCAATGGCAGGCCTTTGATGGCGATTCCATCCAGCATCAAGGGAATCCTGATGACACCAAGTCAAGTCTTCCCACTTGGCCTACTGGCTTTGCTGACTCTTTCACTTCTGATGATGGCCGCTGATGTTGTTTACTCATATGTGTGTAATCATCAAGCCTGCTCTCCAGTGCACTTTCAAGTGTGATCTTGGTGTCTTAGCATCTGTAGCAGTCTTGGTGCCTTGGCTGGGCATTTTCCTGTGCAGAGGTACTCCAGTGTGAGGAACAGAAAGGAAGCAGCAGGAATCTGGATTGCGCACAAGGAGACTCAAGTGCAAGCAGCTAAGGAATTGAGCTGGGCCCTTTGGTCATGGCTGAAGAGGGAAGCATAGACTGCTTGCAGAGAAAGAATTGGGCTGGGTGCTTCAGATATGGTCAAAGATAAAAGTGTAGACTGCTTGCAGCTGGGGGAAATTTACTCAACAGTAGAAGGGAAAAGCATAGATCACTTGAACAACTGACTGCTCCAAAACAGATGTGTGCTGCAGACAGTGGATGCCACAGTAGAAGAAGCACCTTGGCAAGGGCTGTAAGATGGGAGTTTCAAGGACAAAGTTGTTTTACCAAGGGAAAGACAAAAACACACATACTCAAAACTAAGATACCAGAACCAAAAGAGAAACATCCTCTTCTTTGTTAATTGTTGGGGATAGGTGTTGTCGGGTGGTATTTGTTGGCAATCCTTCTTCTGTAACATTTTATTTGCTACTTGATCAATCAAAGGAAGAGAATCAAGCAAGGCAGCAAAAGGGAGTCTGCAAATGTTTGTTTGTGCTATGAAGTAGTTGTATTGAATGACCATCAGATAGGATTAGTACTGAAGTATCCACAACAATAGGTTTATGGCTGATTGTATCGCAGTGAAACGAATTACTTGTTCTGGTGTCATCATCTTTTTATGCAATGAGTCCCAACAAGTCCAATTCTGAATTTGTGATCTGGACCTAAGAAGGGGGCTCCCCAGATTCCCAGCAAAGTAACAAGTTTGGGGCAACAACAACAACTAAGTGAAAACTTCAAACCTTTTCTGCATGATTTCAAAAGAGGCTCTTCAGAAAACATAGAAGAGCAGTGTGTTGTTCAGTCGAACAATTCTTCTGGCTGTTGGAAAACCTACAATGGTGGCACGGTGCTCAGTCAATACAATCCATTGGAAACCCATATTGTTAATTACTTGTGCCAATTCTTTCAAGCACTTCAAACAATTAAGTGTCAACACAAAAAAATTGAAACTCTGTATACACTAAACTCCATAGAGATAAAACCCTCAAACACAAAAAGGTGGAACATAAATCTGTCAACATGAAACACTGAAGCCCTGTCCACACTCAACTTGCTAAAACCTAAAACCCCTAAAAACAGGAAAAACCTGAAACCGAGTCCACACTGAACTTGATTTCAACAAGAAAATCACTGAATAAACACTAATATCCTGCAATAAATGCCTGACACAAATAGCATTGCTAATCTCAATAGACCAGTGAGGACTAGAGACAATGGCCATGTTGACAACTGTAGCAATGAACATCATTTAAGTGAATTTGGTGAAGTGTGATTTTTCCAGCTTAAGGAAAGATGTAGGTTGCTTCCAGATTGGTTCCCTCTACTTACCCTCTTGACAGGCAGATGATGCTCCAGGAATCATCAGTACACTTAATAAATTATTATTACGGTCTATTGCCAGAGTTGATGATCAGCACTGAAAAGATCTTCTGAGCATTGACAGATTCTTAAAACAAGCACCTCCCACTTCCAACAAACATTTGGTATAGTCTAATAAACATGACAGAGATGCCAAATTGGAGGAGATTCAAGTAAGTCTCAGACACAAGCAGCAGCACCCAATGATAAAATGAATAAAACACACGTAAATAAAAAAGGTGAAAATATGTAAATAAAATGTATAAACACATGTACTTTTTTAAATTTCTAACTTAAAAAAAAAAGAGATAATTAGTATGATTTGTGCAGCAGAAGCTGATTTCCTTTCTTGCATGCATTTGTCAAATTGCATGACAGAGCAATCAAATTGTACACTAAAAACTTCTGGCAGTTTTGCCATCAGTACTTCTTCAAACCAGGTGCATGAAGACCAGATGCTTGTTACCCAAGTTTTCAATAGAGAAAACAAGCATCGGGAAAACACATCATCAGAAAATCTTTTGTTCAGACACTTGCAAGTTGCTGGAACATCAAGAAATCTTGATGAGAAACTTGAGATGCTGAAAAAAGTGCAAAGGAAGTAGAAGTACTTAGTAGTTCTTCTGAGCTATGAGATCTTTTAAGTCTCTACTACCCTTTTCTCACTTCCATGCATGTTGTGTTCTTGTCACCTACTACTTATAGAATAATTTCCTGTAGGTATAAGTACCAATCTCCATACAAGCTGCTGCAAGAGAAGTCTGCAAAAACAAAAATTTCCATTTTGAGGGTTGCAAGTTCAGCTACACCAAGTTTTCCAGTACCAAATTGAAGGAAATAGACAATGTTTTCAGAGTACCCAAGTACAAATTGCATAGGGTTCTTGGCACATATTTATGAGTGCCTTAAGAGACTCTGACCCCACTGGGCTTTCCCTATAATTGTAGACAGTAGCACTGACTTATAGACAATTCTAGTGTACTTATTAACTGCCTTATTTCTCAGGTGTGGTTGTTATAACTTCCTAACTGCCAATGTCAATTTTGAAGGGACCCAAAGTGTTGGTTACCTTGTTATCATAACAAACAGAAAGTCTATAGAAATTAAAGTTATATGTAAAGTCACCCTCTGCTTTCACCCCCTATCCCCTCTGCTTTCACCCCTTGTCCCCCTCTTTCAGTGGTATCAGCAAAGTGAGAAAATTTTATTAAATCTCAGTATGAAATGCTGAGACTCAGCATTTAATGCACAAGGTTCCAGAATAATTATAGTAGTCGTACAGGTAGGAGCAGTGAAAGTATATGTAGTAGCAGTGGAGGCGCTCAGGAAAAAGGAACGAGGGGGGATGAAACTCAGTTTACCACCAAAATTGGTGGAAAAACTAGTTTGGGTCCCAGTTATTTTCGTTTTGTAAAATTTCATTCCCAGTTACGCATTTGATGGCCTATTATGGCGAGACTGGCCGTTCTCGCCCCCTAATCACCTGATTTACGGATAACTTTATTATCCAAAATACAATTTGCAATGCTACGAGGGATTATTTCAAGTGCTTTTTTTTTTGCCCCTCAATTTAGTAATGTAGCACAAGTTGTGATCAACCAACCATAAGACAACTTAGCCAAATTTGCAAAAAAAAAAAAACTGAAAATAAATACATTTAAATGTCCCTCTATATTGTTGGCTACCTGTTGGAACCTGACTATGTATAATCTGACTATTTTTCTATAGTTTTTATTTTTTCCCATATTTGGCTCTCCAGAACCCCAAAAGAAACAAGGGGGCGGGGGGGGGGGTATTAAAAAAAAATGGATTAAATTACCTAGCACCCTCTACTGCACCATCCATTGGAAACCCATTAACTAATGAACGAGCTGTGAATGAACTACATGAGCTACCACGGTTCCACCTTCTTAACCGATCCTATATGACCTTCCTATTTTCACCTCACACAACCTTGGTAATCACTTATGGAAGTGGGTTTTTATTATAAGTAAGTAAGTAGATAATGTAAATGGTTTAAATGTATGTAGTTAATTATGTAAAGGACTTGGTGGCTACTAGGTAGGTAGATACATGTGGATAGTTGATACATAGCTAACCAATGGGATATGAATATAACCAAAGGTGTTTCCTGTCCACTTATCATCCACCCAATGTCGATGTTTGGCACAAAATAATTCACAAAAGGTCTAGCTGAAATAAATAAATAATAATCATATTCATATATATATATATATATATATATAGATGATAAACTTATTGAAAATCTGTTTATTTTCCTAATCATTGGGTTACTATTATAAATACAAAATACAACAATATAAGGTGTACTTTGCATACTTATTCTTCAACTATTGAAAAAAATAAAAAATAAAATTGTTGAATCTCATTTTTAAATTAAAAAACATAGATATTTGGCAAAGAAGTGCCAATTATCAGTTGTAGGTAGGTAAGGTAATTCTAATTTTTTTTTTTGATCCAAGTGAAGATTCAAACTTATCTCTTCTTGGTGTGCTTGACATCTTTCCAAGCATCCCGCAATGTTGATTTGGTGCTGCTCAGAATTTTCACAATGTCGCTTAATGTTCCTATCGTTTTTCCAACACTGCCCGATGCCCCTTGGCATTGTCCTAGCATCTCCCAAAGTCTTCCTGGTGCCCTCATCTTTCCCCTCCCCATTGCTCCGAAAAAGAAAATTCCAAAGTCCCTCACAATTTTCTAGGCATCTCCCCCCTTGCTCTAAACAAATTCTTGGCTTCTCCTAGCGTCTTCCTAGCGTGTTACCTTTCATCCCGTGGCAACCTCATTTCCTCCCCCCAATGTGTTTCCTAGTGTGCCCCTGTTGCCCGAAAATAAATATTTGAGACTTCTTGCAAGTTGCCAGAACTAGTGGTTCTTTTAAAAAGGAAGAACATGCAAACACAAGTTTAGACTTTACACTCACGACAAATCATTGATTTTTATATATTTTTGTAAGTTTTTTTTTTTTTTGAATCTCACCCAATGTGTAGCCAAACTCAGGGTTCAGGTGTTGTGTTGTCATTACTTTATGGATAACTATGACTTTTTAAGAAAACGGATAAAATTAGAAATTTTTTTGGTAGTTTTGATTATTATTATTTATTTGAGAAAAAAGAGTAATAACTGGTTGGTGTGAATCGCCAAATGATAATTGGCTGTTCTCAAATTTATGAGAACTGGCATTGTGAGAATTGGTTAAATTTTTTTAATAAAAATATTGATACCATGACTCAATGTATAAGTGAATTATCACCGAGTCATTTGAAGAAATGTGCTTTGCATTAAAGCAGCACAAGGGAACTTGTTCGACAATTCCAGACAAGAAGGGTGTCCTCCTTGAGATTATTTGGGATAGCAATCAACCTAGTTTCGAGGGGACTACCTGTTTGAGAAATATTTCGACACCATTGAACTGTCAAAGAGCAAATGCCAATTGCTCACTCAGAAGGTGCTAGCAAGTATTGGGAAATCAAATTGAAGTTGTGTTCAGATGTCTTCAATCTCACAACAAGAAGCTCAAGCAAAATCTTAAAACTCTTTTGGCAACCTCTAGTCTTGAACTAGTAACATTGGATTGCACAACTATTTGTTGAAAACTCCACACATTTTCACACCCCTATTTTCAGATATTTTGAGTGTTATTAAAGTTATCCCTAAAGTCAGGCGATTAGGGGGCGAGAATGGCCAGTTTTGGAATAATAGGGCATCAAATGCGTAACTGGGAATTAAATTTTACAAAACGAAATAACTGGGACCCAAACTAGTTTTTCCACCAATTTTGGTAGTAAACTGAGTTTCGTCCCCTCTTTCCTTTTTCTTGAGCGCCTCCACTGCTGCTACATGTATTTTCACCACTACCTGTACAACTACTATATTACTGTGGAACCTTGTGCATTAAATCATGAGCTTCAGCATTTCATTACGAGATTTAATAAAATTTCCTTACTTTGTGGATACCACTGAAAGAGGGGATAGAGGATGAAAGCTGAGAGGATAGGGGGTGAAAGAGAGGGCGACTTTACAGATAACTTTATTATATGACATTTCTTTTGCAAATAATGAAGGAGAACTTTGGGATATGCTTTCGCAATGCAATATCTCAAATTGTTGTAAACATTGAAGGAAGTAATGTATAACCAAAAGTTATACTAAAAGTCTACATCATGATGAATCCTTGTGGAAATAAATAGTCATGTGAACTTCCTACTCACACCACATGCATATGATTTATCATGGTTACTATGTTGTCATGAATAAACATCCTTATGGTAATCACTTCATGACCATGAATGAATAAAAAAGAAATGCTAGGTGACCTTGGCACATTTCTAATTTCTTGAGGACAAGGTTTATTTTCAATGTTGGTCCGATATCAACTCTTGAACATACTGGCTTGTCTATAGACAAGAAGGCTATGTTATGGTGGACATCAACCAAAAATGGGCTTGACACTCTTGAAGGTTGTGAGCATCATACATAGTTCGATATTTTGATGATCGCATCTTCAAATAGGTAACCGTCACTTTGTCCCAAAAAGGAAACAAGTTAGGTTGTGAGGATTGGACATTTTGGGCATCTTTTTTACCAGAAAGATATTGTCAATTTTATAACACATGGACAAATCTCATGCCATTTATTCAAAACTTGAGTTGTCACCAAAGTTTCTTTTCAATGAAGGAATTGTGCCTGTTATGTTAAAGGCTTTCATCCTACAAAGGATTGCTCACAAACTAAAGCCCATGAGCATTTGAGAAATTATCACATGCAACATTTAACAATGTCATCAAAGTAGTAACACATAATCACTATCTATCTGCAACCAAAGGACGGCATTAAAAAAATAATGGAGCTCAACCCACATACAAGAGAGCTTTGAGAACGCTGATAACTCATGCAACAAATGAAGATGAACATAACAAGCAATATCAAATCAATTTCACATTGTGACATTTGCATACATTCATACATACCAAGTAAGAGGATGCCATAATTCGGTCTTTTTCTTAACATGATGCTAACTTCCATTGCTCTCTTTCCCATGCTGTTGTTGAATTCTTTTTCTCCAATGGTGGCTGTTGTTGGAATGCCTGCCACAAAAAGGAGGAAGTCCCAAGTGCTTGTTAGCAAATCACTCTTAGTTTCTTTGCCCCACATTGATATCTGTAAATCTGGGACATTTGCAATCTAAGGATTTTGAAGTTGATGGAGTTGTAGTTCAAGCTTCACAAATGCTATACATGTTGACACTTCCCAAGGATTAGTACTTGAGTAATTGACCAAAACCAGATTTGAAGGAAAAACCTAGCTTTTGGACCCAGTACCTGTACATGGCACAAAATGGCGAAGAGCAGAACAAAGGATGTGAGCAATATCTAGATAAATATGTACAAAACCAGGAAAACATACCATTCAGTGAGAGAAGACTGTCGGGTATTTGATTTGCATCAATTTCCTCAATAGAACCGCTTTGCAATTAGCTTCCACTCCAAGTGCCAATTCAGGATACCAGACTAGCTCCTCTGGCCTTTGTAAAGAAGGCCTTCAAATAGTATTATTATTCAACTTGAATGACAAACTGTAACCTAAAAAAAGGGAAGGCCCTCTTTCAGCCTCTCAAAGATATCCCATATACCCTTGCATCATGCATCTGCCTGACAATCTCTTTCAGTTCACAAGGATCTCAATTATCTGAAGATGATTTTTTGATCATCGAGTGCAAATGTATGCACAACATTATTCAATATGGTCCATTTGCAACCTGACTGTTTCTTCACACCTTTTACCTTTCTCTGCTGTTGAACATTCTAACCAAGATCCTGGTTAGTTGCCAGCAGCAGCATCAATCTTTTGATAGCAACACATAAATAGCCTGTAGCATTTGCAGGATCTAGTTCCAGAACTTGTTTTGCAACACATTCTCCCATTTCCACAATATGATGAAGTTTGCAAACACTAAGCAAGCAAAGCCATCCACACAGTACCATTTGGGTTTACAGGGCCTTGCCTTGATCATGTCCTCTGCCTCATCCAGATGGTGCTGCTGTGGCAACAAAGGTGATCAACAACAACCAGAAAGGTGTTTTGCAAGAAACCATGTAAACCTGTGCTCATGGAACCAAAACAGCACAACCTCTTTATCCATCAAGCCTGCATTGCATGACTAAAACCTGACAGACGACAACAAACCCAGAAGACAACACTATCTGACTTTCTTTTTACTTTCTTCACAGATCTGTTCAGTATGTTCAAGACTCTTTTCTTACCCCACCATGTCCAATCCAATGGCAAAATCCCTCCAAGCATGACATTCCAAAATGTCTCAACAAAGCTAATCCCTCTCCAAAGAGGGGGGTCTATTCACCGATCTGTTCAGTATGTTCAAGAACCTTTTCTTACCCCACCATGTCCAATGCAATGGCAAAATCCCTCCAAGCATGACATTCCAAAATGTCTCAACAAAGCTAATCCCTCTCCAAAGAGGGGGTTCTATTCACCGATCTGTTCAATATGTTCAAGACCCTTTTCTTACCCCACCATGTCCCATGCAATGGCAAAATCCCTCCAAGCATGACATTCCAAATTGTTTCAAGAAAGCTAGTCCCTCTTCAAAGAGGGGGTCTAATTCTGCACTTCTTGGAATTGTTCTGCTCATAAGCACACCAGGGCCCCTCTTTTTCTTCAAGTAAACATCCTGCCCATAAACTGGTTGCAATTGTTGTCCAAAAAGAAGTTCAATTGTGTTGTTGTTGTTGTTCTATTGCCTTCGTAACCTTGAGATCCTCACCTTGAGATTAATAATCTGCAAAGCTTCAACTCACATAGTGAGCTTGCACACACTTTGATCTCCTCAATCAGAAGGAAAAAGCTTGATTTGAGTGCAAAAAAAGAGGAAAGTTGGGTTTTTTGTTTTTATTTAAAACCAGTGTTGGGGTGGGTAAAACATTCATTATCATATATCAATTGGGTGAGGGTAAAATAGATCAAAGTTCCAAATAAATAAATGAATGAATGAATGAATGAATGAATGTGTCCACATAGAGTTTAGGTTTAGGGTTTAGGCCTTTTTTCTTTGTGTGAAATTGTGCATTCTTGTGAAATTCTGGAATTTTTTTATTGCCCATTTAATGATTCTTCCAAAAAACAATTGACAACATTTGAAAAACGTTTCAAGATTTTTATTTTTTTTTAATTGCCAATTTTAAAAATATGGGTTGACAAGTATGTAGCCAAAAAAATATATATGACCGTTTAATTGTTTCCTTCATATTTTGCTAATAGCCAAAATTAACTAAATCATCTTATCGATGATTGCCACCTTGATTACATCACAAAATTTAAACTAGGGCTCCACCATAATTTACACAATCCTCTTCAATCCATCCAGATGCCACCTCATGATAATGTCCATCTAGCATTTGTAGAATGTGTGCATAGTGCATGTGTATTCCATGCACTTATAATTCCAAATACATGGCAAAAGGTTTAACTTTCTAAGAGCTTGAAGGTTGAAATATAATGTGATCAAGAAATTGGACAATTAATGAGATGGTAACCATTATCATGACATAGGTACATCCCTAAACATTGAGGACATTGTCCTTTCTTTTCTTGATCTAACATTAAAGACCTTCATACCTATACACCCATAATTCATGCCATTGTCATTAGCCAAGGCCAAAAATGGCAAAGGAAATAGGTAGGCAAAACAAAATTCTTGTAATCAATGAACTCAAGGGCTCAAGTTTTTTTCTTTTGGAGAAGGGTTTGGGTGTTGAAATATTTTTTTTGTTCTCAATGTGTTCCTTCATATGAAATTCCCAATGGGTTCCCAACATGTTCCTCACATTCTCAATGTGTTCCTCAACATTGCTTTCAAAATACTCATTTCACCTACAATTAGTCGCATAATTAATGGTTGGTTGCAAATAATAAATATAAATGAAACATAATGAGAACCCAAGGTGGTAGAATTTCTCATTTTGATTGCACCATGTCTATTGAGCTCAACACCAACTTTCTTGTGCCCAAGCCTCTTTTGTATCAAGTTTCATGCCTAGGAAATAAAATCAATACATAATATCAATGTTTTGGGACTTAGAATTGTGAAAAGGCTTCCACAAGTGGTACTCTTTGAATAAATTGTTATGAAGGTCCATAAAGAATATTGGACAATACATATAATGCTAATTATTACCAAAATCAAAATGTTGTAGACAAACTAAGTTGAATGAGAAACTTTAGATAGAAAATTGAAGTAGGGAATCTAATGGCTAACCTTTTTATGATGGGAAATCACTCTAGAGCGAATGTATCATTTGTGTATCGTTTGTGAGAGGATATTTGAACAATATGTCATATTTTTGGAAAAGGAGTTATATATTTTGGGTTGAAGCAATTTCTCAAATTTTGTTTCATTTTAGAAACTACATATTTTGATTATTCTACATTTATATTAAATGCAATATCAACAACATAAGTGATAAATCGCATGATGATTAATCAAGTTGTTTCATCACATTTGCATAAATGTAATTCAAATTATCAACATTCATCAATTTATTTATTTATAGTTGTGTATCTTCACAAAACACTTCATGAGGAGTTTTTGAATTGTACAAAATACATGGCATATATTTGTTTGTAAGATCTAATGATGCTAAAATCCAATGGTTCATATCCATATGGAAATATTGGAGGCATTTTTCTCGAACCTTCTATGTCCATAATATATTGAATATTCATATCATTGATATTGTAGCTTTCTTTTGTATATTATTTTCATTGTAGTATTGATGTGTTGTGACCTTAACCACGTAATGTTGTCCATAAGTGTCCTTTAATCATTTAAAAATAATATGTGGTAGTTACATTCATGTTTTGGAATTTGATCAGAGGAACAATGTATGTAGCTTCATCCCAAAGGTTCAAACAAATTAAATTTCAACAAAAATTGAGATTTCAATAATGAGAAATCATCTTTAGTAATTTTCTTTTCTCATATAATATTGAACATACTAGATTTTATTTTATTTTTTGCATTTTTTGTTTCAAATTAATTTTATTTGGCATTACCTATGTTTTGCCATACACTTTTATCAGTATTCTTTTGTGTCTGTTTTGTAAAAGACAATGTGGATTTAGTATTAGTTGTATATAAGGGTGTGTCACTTATAAGAAGAAATTGTATAAAACATAATGCTTCATCCACCAAAAGGTTGAAATGGTCAAGATTTTTGCTTTTGTAATTTGAAATGCTTTTTCCGATCAAGGGACAATGCACCATTAGCATTTCACCAATAATCAAATAGTGAAATTTTCACCATTTTTTTTTTTGGCAAGATTTTGAAAATAACATTTCAACCAATTTACAAACTTATTTTTCAAGGAAAGGATTGTACCTACACTTGCAATGAAAGCTAAAACTTTTAACATGTCATGTATAAAATGCCTTTTAAAAAAATCACTTATAGCTTTGATTTTTTCTTGTTCCAACAACACCATATATATTATATTATTTTTTTTTTGTAAAATAAAAAATAGTGGGTCAATTATGAATTCATAAAATTCTTTAATTTGTAAACTATTCAATTTGAACATATGAACCTCATTTTCAATTGAGTTATGAGTATTGGTTAACCTTTGTGAAAGAGGATTATGAATATTAGTGATCGTGTCAAAAAGAACATTTCGCCCTTGCATTGATTTGAAAGGCTAATGTTTTCATTGTTACATTCATAAACAAAATATTTTTTTCAATTTTTTAATTTCTCATATGTGTGATTAATCCCATGAGAAAAATTATGATTCAAGTTATCATTGGTTGATTGAACTTAAATATTCAAATTATTCTTATGAAGTGATTTCAATATCTTGATATTATTTTCCAAATTGAAATCTTTAAATTTTGACTCTTCCAATAGATTTGGTTCATTAATATGGTCATGCACATCATATTTTTGCATTGAGGTAAACAACTTGATATGTTAAACACATATTTTTGTTTACTTGTGTGACACATAAGACATATAGTTTCAGGTATTAAATTTGATGCAAATTTTGATTTTCTATTTAAATTGTCATCATTAAATGCCTCAATACTTATTTCAAAATTATCATCATAATTATTAACATTTTTATTGTAAAGGAGATTTATCAACTTGTCCATAGGTTTTTCTTAAAACATTTGCACTCATCTTCACTTTGTTTCATCATCCTATCACCATCTCTTGATTTTGTGGAATCATGCAAATATTCCAAATTTTTTATACCACATTTATCAAAAGATGAAATATGTGGATAAATGACATAAAAATTTATCCATGATATATCTTTGTAAGTTTTTCAAGGCTTGAACAAGATGCAAATAACATGTGCATAATTTTGGTTTCATTTATTGATGATGGTATTTTATAGCCTTGTATAGTTGGAATGTGAGGAAATTATATTTGTGAAGCTTATGTGTTTGTTTTTGTTGATGATCTTTGAAAATTGATAGTACCACAAACTATTCATTTAAAAATATTCACTAGCAAATTCATAGGGAAGGATATTTTCCAATTCATGTGACCTATTTTTGTAGTTTATTAAAAAATTATGAATTATATATGTTGGTGTAAATTTATATCCTTATCTATATTGAAACATTTATGTGTGTTTTCATCTCCACGAATGCTATCCAATGCACTTTCTTGTTCAAAAACCCACATAGATAAACTACTTGGGTATATTAGAGAAATACATATTCACTATATGATCAAAAAATTTCATCAAATGATTATATCTCTTGTTGGGGAAATATCTTGTTGAGAACCAATTGTATTTAGTGACCATATAATCAAATGATGACTTCTCTTTAAATTTGGTCTTTTGACATGGTTTTAGAAAAGGTTTTTTCAATATTTTGAACCCCAATTTTCATAAATAAGTACATATGTCATGTGTAATTTGATGTTTTGATAATATAATTTGTTATATAAAAATTTAATACCTTGTTATTTTTTCCAAAAACAATTATAAAATTAAAATCACGATAGCAACGACAAACATTCATAACCATGGATTAGCATTGTTGAACCACCTATCATTTTTCTTATATGCAAAAGTTTTGAATCATGCTCAAAATGTGTTTCTTTTAGTAAAGTTTGGGGGAATCCACATCTACATAATTGGTTTTCATAACATGCATGATCTTATTTTTATGTTGATTACAAATATTCATTAATTTTTGAAAATCTAATTGACATTGATCATTGAAATTTATATCATTTGGGTCAAAGGATGATTGGGGTACCCCTTCAAGAACACTAAGGACTCAAATTCACCTTTTTCTTCATTTTTCCTATGACCTGTTTTAGATTTTCCTTTTTTTTCTTATTCTATGAAATAATTTTGTTTCAAATTTTATGTCAGCATTTAGAATATTCATTGTTTTCACTTATGAAAGTAAGAATAATAGAATTTATTTAATGTGGGCCATGTTTTATCAATGGCCCAAAATTCTCGAAAATTTCATTTTTTGAAACTTTTTACACTATAATGGGCACTTGGTTTTTGTCACACTCATACATTTTATGTACATTAGTACTTAAAATGTTTATGGTAAGAATCTTGAGCCAAAAACATTTGTTCAAATTTGACATGCTATGCATAGGAAAATTCCTTCATAATGTATCTATCCATGAAGTCAAACTTTCAATAGGAATGTGCCATTAAGTTACAACAACATGTTTTAAGTGAGGGGGTCCATTGGATATAAAAAGAAATGATCCTTTTTGGTAACCCAATGATATTTTGACCCAATTTACATTAGGAGGTCTTGTTGTACATGGATGAATATTGAATATCTTGTTGATCCATATATTCATCAATTTTTTTTAAAAAAATTTGGTCACAATTAAAAGTATTTTGATTTATGATATTGTCAAAATATTTCAATAAACCATTTTGAACTTTTTTTTCATCTTTTGATTGTTGCACATTTGAATTCATTTGCATGTGAGGCATTTTCATTCCATAGTAATACATGTATATGTGATGAACCATTCAAAGTCACTTCACAACGACCATTGTAAATAATTTGAACATTTCAAAAAATTCCACAATTTTTTTTTTTTCAATTTCATGTGTTTTTCTATTCACATAGAATAGATAAATAAAAGTTGCATCCACCAAAATATGAGCAAAAATAGCTTACAAGTGTTTTTGGATTGTTAGTTTGCATCTTTCAAACCAATTTGATAATAAAATTTCATCAAAAAAATGTCAAGATTTATATTTTTTCAACTTAGTAAATTGGCAAGTGGATGATGCCCATATATGTGGGACTAAGAGTAAAGAAAAAGTAGGCATTCCAAAGAAAGTTTCATATTGAAAATTTCTTTTCTTTGTGTTGCTTGATTATTCCTAAAAATTAATACATGTTTATTAGATGCATTTAAAGGTGTCATAGTAAACTTCTTATGTTTGGTTATTTAGATGTTGATTTAGGATTGTCATTGGTATCATTACAATCAATTGATTGAATTTTATATTCTTTCACAAATGATGATCTTAATATAATCAATTTTGCACCTAAATGCATTTGTTTCAGTTGAATGAGATTGAATATGAAAAATGGAATAAATGGTGTTTAGAAAACCCATGATATTCATCATCTAAATTAATTAGATATCTCACATGAACTTAGAATTATAGAAACTTTCACCTTTCGGATGCCATTTCAAAAACACATAGTTTGTAAGAAATAATGAGGGAAACATACATATTAAAGAAATTGGATTATTATATTCATTGACCATTTAGATCTATGGGTACATGACATATAATGTCCTTCATTTAAGTTGCATATAACATTAGAAATTTTTATTGCAAATATCATTTCCATCGAAATCAACTAGTCCTAAGTTCTCAATTATGGGCTTAAATTCTTTTAATCCATTTTTTGATCATTCTCAATACTACATATATAAAATTTAGTTGCATTTGTTTGATGTTCATTATTTGCTAATGCAACATTTTCAAATTTAGGGTGTATGCAAGGTTTTAATCAATTTAACTCCAAATATTGGATCTTGAGAAAAATTACCAAGGTTTCTTTTAGTCCACATTGCCTAGTAATTGTGTTGTTTGCATATTGAAATTTTATCAAAATAATAAAACAATGAAATTGTGCAATTAAGGAACTTTTTTCAACAATTGTCAATTTAAATAAAAATGGAGGCACTTTCTCAATCCACATACCATTAGTTAATGAAAACTTTGGTAACTAATCTCTTTTAATACTAAGGTTACATGTTTTACAAACATTAAAAAAATTTCAAGAAATTTATATCCTTGCTTTGCTTAAAAATAGACCTTCTAACTTTGGGTAAATATGATGTGTGTTGTCATATAATTAGTTCAAAACACCACTCTTTTGACCATTCACATGTTGAAGAACAAATTATGTAATTCAACTTTAGTAACAATTTCATAGACTTAAATTTCAATTCTTTTTCAATTTTATATTTTAGAATATTAATACCAAATTCTTTTTGGTCACACATAAAAAAATGGTAAAATAAATAAATAAATATTATATATATATATATATATATATATATATATTAGAATTTGAACTAAATTTTATTGACCTTCTCATTAATGTACAATAAAATATTTTAAGTACTTTATCATTATTAATATCAACACGTATTTCATCATTGTCATCATTATTGTGATCATCATCATCATCATCTAATCATTTATTCTCAGTAAGAGTTTAACCTCTATGTCTATTTAATGGTTTTTTTTTCCTTTGTTATTTTCTTGCCTATATGTATATATACATTCATATTTTCCTTATATATTTTTTTTTCTCTTTTTTGGAAATATTTTTGATATTTTTGTTATTAACCTTGATGACTTAGATTTTACCATATGGAGATTAATGTTATATTCAATGTTGATATTGTATTGATGTCATTGTGATATTAATATTATATTAATTTTCATATCGATCTAAAAATACATTTATCTTGATATCGATCTATATTGATGTTATAAAAAAAAGATGGCAATTTTTTATTGTTTTATAGCATAGTCAAGTGCAATGGTCCTACATGACATACATGGAAAGAAATAACAAATAACCCAACATGCTAGGATGAGTGATTTAGAGATTGCAATAAAAAAGGGCCAAAGAAAAAAATTAAAATCAGCTCACATGTAAGGAACCAATGACTAAGGTTTCATTGCAAAATTGAATTTCACTACCACAACATTAGTTAATAAATAGATATTAATTTGGTGATCATCCCACAATTTGTGACTTATTTAACCCTTTAGTCCTTCAAAGGACTTCAAGCTCAACCTGACATCAGTCCATAGAGAACTGTGGTTAAGAGTGGGTCCCACCAGTGTAGCATTCATTAACCTTGCCACTACAATTGTATCACAAATTTGCAAACTAAATAAATAAATAAATTCCAAGGTTATGAGAAAAAAAAATTCTCAATTTTTTGGCTATAGCATCACCAACTAGCCTAGCATCCCAAGAGAGATTTAATAATAAATGGCAACCTCTTCCTGGAACCTAATTCAAAATCAATAAATCAAAATTTAGAGTTTTGGCTATCTATAATAGAAGCCAAGAATAAAAGCCTAACTACACTTACCGAAAACAACTATTTTTTTTAATGATTTATTTCAAAAATAAATCTTGCCATAGAATTTTCCCTTTCCAAACAAAGTTCACACCCAAAAAAAATAAAATTGGTTTGGGTTGGCTTGGCAGATTATTTCATTTTCTTGACCAAATTATATGACATAATCTTCCGGTAATGCCCATAAACTCATAGTAACTAGTGTAGCCTGTGCCATTGGCCCAAGTGTGAACACATTTTCTTTATATCCTAATGTGAACACGTTGAGGGCTGAACGGATTTTTCCTTCCAAATCCAATTTTTTGCAATTTGTTTGAATTTTCAACAACCAAAATCAGCTTAAAAAATTCAATATCTTCCATACCTTAGCTCTGAAAATTGTGAAATAAAATCTATTAAACCTGACTCACCAAGGGCTTTCCATCAACACCAAGAACACTACAAAAATTCCAATAAAAAATTTCAGTTTTTAATTTTTATTTAATTTTCATTGAGAAAATGGTTCAATAATCAATAACTTTCACACCATAGCTCCAAACAGTCTCAAACTAAGTGGGTGTACCCCTACTCATTTAGAGCTTTTTCTAAGGCACCAAGAGCACAACATGAAGCACCGTGGTTTGGGAAATCTCAATGTAACAAAACAAGGCATCAAAAACAATTTTCACCTTTGAAAACATCAAAAAGAATTTGTGTATCAATTCTATCAAGAAATCTAAGAAATCATATCAATTTCAATTTCAATAAAATAAAATAAAATATATATAAAGAGGATTAACCTTTTATTCAATGTGAAGTGACCTTTTTAAATTCTAATATGTGTTGGTGTCACTTGTGAGGACAACAACATTTGATTTTCACATTTGTTGATTGAAAGATGATGATTTGAAAAAGAAAATAGGAAAGGAATCTAGTGTGAATTTGTCAAGTTGGAGAGCATATGTTAAATTATACAAAAGCTCAATTACACCAAAGAACCAATATCTTGTCTCTAGACTTGAATTATAAAATCATATATGAAAGATACATGGATTTTACCATTTATTTTTTAAAGTAGTAAAATTTTAGAAATACAATTTTGGGCTATTGATAATTACACCTTTTTTCAAATTAAATTATTTCATCACTCTACTACCAATTATCCTTTTATGATGGTAATAAAGTCATGAATGCAAATTTGAAATCTAGGCCAACCTTTGAAATCGGGAAGTCGATTCCAAGTTCAATTCTTTAAAAAAATTTAAATCCAATTTTGATTCTAAAAATGTAACCCAATTTTGGTTTTGTTTGTACTATTTAAAACCAAAATTGATATTTCAAACCCACCAAACACTAGTAAAAGCCTTGATCCCATATGCTTGACTATTATAATATCTTTTTAGGTTTGGCAATAATTAGATTATTTTAAAATGTCAAATTCTTGAAATTTTATCTATTTTAAATTTTAATTAAAAAAAATTACAAATGAGGGAAAGTTTTAAAGTTTGGTCTCATTATGTTACAAGTTTAGAGTCTAAGAATCTACCAAAGAAGCTATCTATATTTATTGTCAAAATTCCATAAATTATGATTTTTATTATTAAAGAAAATTTGAAAAATAAAATAATTATTCAACACCTAATTGCCAAACCTAAAAAAGTGCTACACTATCTAGAGATATGTTCATGTAACCTTCACCTTGTGTTTTATGATGGGTTGAACCCATGGGTGGACAACATGTCCAAAATGTAAAATGGACTCTACTACCCATTTGCTTTAGCCCCTTGCTCCAAAATGTAAAATGGACTCTACTACCCATTTGCTTTAGCCCCTTGCTCCAAAATGTAAAATGGACTCTACTACCCATTTGCTTTAGCCCCTTGTTTTGTGAATGGCACCACCATGGAACATATAGTTGAGTCTAGCTTTGCATTTTGGGAATGACTCTCACCTATGGGCTTTACTTTACACATGTTAAAGACCTTCATATGAAGAAATGTAATGTGAAAATGTGTTGGCACCAAAGTTTCCTCCACTTTATTTATTGTACAATTTTTTTTCAACAATCTTTTGAAAACATTCAATGAGTTATTCAAGTACACATGTACAATAATTATACAATAGTTCTACAATATTCAATTGTTATCATTGAATGTTCTGAATTATCATGTATATTATTGTATATGAATTATCTTGTAGAATTATCAATCATATTTTTTGAATATAAAAGTCAACCTTATCAATTTGGATGATTTTTTTATTGTTTAAAAAATAATGAAAATATTGACTAGGATGATGTGACAAATTGTGATTTGTTATAAAACAGTGATGAATTATCCATGATTTGTGAAATGGTAAAAGAATTCTTTTATTGGTTATAATATATAACATTATTATTTAAAGGTGTATATAAATATTGTACATGATTATGTCATTTTGAAAGCATTTTAATTTTCTTAATGAAAAAATAATGAAAGCACAAATTTAAATGATTTATGATTGTCTTTAAATAATCTATATTCATTAGATCTAATCTAAATTATTTCACATATTTTTATAATATATTACAAATATTGTCATATGAAGAGATTAAAAACTTGACAAATTTTAACACTAAAACATGAAAAATGAAATATTCATTATATTTGTTGTGCTTCCTATTAGTGTGATTACACCTACTAATCTTATGTCGCACTTACTTGAAGGTTAGGTTTGAATAAAATGTAAATTTTGAATTGATTTGAAGTTTGTTGTCTTGCCCATTGCCCAAATTCATTTGTCCATGTGAATATACTATCCATAAGTGATAGCCTTGATTAGGGGTGGAACCTACCTTTTGATGTGTGGTCTTAGGTGGATTGGGTACCATTTCGTGTAACATAAGCCCTATGGTGGGGATAAGAGGCCTAGGATGAGATGGTAGTTGAGTTTGGCTTCAAATCTCATCTATGTAAAATTACCCATTGTAAAATATGAGGCAAAACATTATGATGAGGCTATACATAGATAGATCACAAGGTGATAGGATTTGGAGACACCTTATGCTAACAAGAGGCTCCTTACACACTACTTACATTTTTCACAAATATGAGGTGCCCTTCAAGTTTTTTATGACAATGAATGTTTTTTGAATTTTCAAGTTTCTTCTCCCCAAATGGCATCTACACCAATCGAGCCTACTTGGATACTCCAAAATGTAAAACCTTGTCCATATATATGTTTAATGTTAACCATTGATATCAATGTTTTATTTTGTGGTGATTTTTTTCCATTTTGTGAAAAAAGGGCCCAACAACATCATCATAAGGGTTTTTTTTGTCTAAATGACCTAAATTCATCAAAAATTGGAAAAACAATTAAAAACACTAGATTTCTACCATACTAGGCTTCACGAAGTAGTTGCAATATAACAAGATTTTAAAATTTTCGACCATTAGATCTACTCCATAACCAGATCTCGCTAATCTTGTTGTTAATGATCGTCACTTGGGCAACATCACACAATTGAAAGAAAATGAAAAAGAAAAGAAATTGATTGACCTATGAAATATGCTTTGTAAAAGGTCTAAAATGAATATAGAAGATGTAATTGTTTCTAATGCATCCATTTGTAAGTAGAGTTTCACATCAAATGGGGTTATATTAGTGATAGGAATCCACCTTCATTGTTAGAACCACAACATCCTTTTTTTTTATAAAAATCTTTCATTCAATAGACTCATTTGGCTATAGTCCTAGAAATGCTCGATGCCAAAAATAATTTCACCATTTTATTTGTATATATTTGTAAGTAGTGGAAGTGAAAACATTGATGGGAACAAATATTCTAGTTATATTGTCATTTTGGTATTATAAAAAAAATGTTTTGCAATTTTGAAATTTAATACATATAGTGTGTTTTGAAATGTAAACTTGCAAATTTGGAACTAATTTTGCAAAGTTTAATGTTGGAAATAAAGATACTACCTAATTTAAAAGACTAAGACAAAAAAATTAACTAATTCATTTTTCTTTTTTCTTGAATATCAACATTAAATTTTCATGTATTTTATTTAATATATGAAATTGTGGGATATAATTTTAAAGTGCAATGTTTTGAAAACATATGAAAACCTAAATAGTTTATGAAACTATTTTGAGTTTTTTTATAATTTGCAATAAAGGTCGAAAATGATAAGGATTGGAATCAAATAATACAATATGGAAAAAGGATTGCACATATCAAAAACAAGGAACCAAATATGTACTATTGTGAAAATTATTACACTTTTGTACTTGTGAATACAGTAGCCTCCCGCCTAAGTACGCACCCGTTTAAGTATGCATTCCAGTAAAGTACGCATTATTTTCCCGAAAAAATAAGGTTCAGATTATGAAATAACTAGTGGGTAACCCGTGACTACGCCACTCCAGCCACCCCCAACGCTTTGTGCTTTCATGTTTGGATTTG
>Ga0116227_10006160_pt1 | contig 24561 bp, 24 predicted proteins | sample S1TSphgellanicum_FD_89693 | JGI IMG/M metagenome (GOLD analysis project Ga0116227, IMG submission 89693) | Host-associated microbial communities from peat moss isolated from Minnesota, USA - S1T2_Fb - Sphagnum magellanicum MG | ecosystem: Host-associated > Plants > Peat moss > Unclassified... | reverse complement strand
GAAGGCGGATTCCTAAGGTCCATACACCCTCCCGGGAACGAAATCGGCAGGTGAAGGAAATCACCACCGATCGGCTACTTCCATGTATCTTATTTCCCTGCGGCAACGGTTGGGTAATAGCGGGCTACGTCGCCCGCGGCCCGGCTCGCGAGGGGGCCCAGCCTCTCGTTCTTTCGCACTCTGGGGGTGCGGGCGTCGCCGGCGTCGGGTCGCCGCGTCGTCACCCTGAGCTTGTCGAAGGGCGGACGTGGTCGCTGCCGGACCACCCTTCGACAGGCTCAGGGTGACGAAGGCGGACGCTCCGATCCTGCGACCGGGAGGCGAACGGACGGGCAGGGTGGGCGGTTAGACGATCAGCGCTTCGAGCGACGTCAGGTCGAGTAGTTCCAATGCTTGGCCGGTTGAGGCGTCTCGTACGTAGCCTTTTTGGCGGAAGCGGGCCATGTTGCGGGACACCGTTTCGCGGGCGGTGCCGATCATGTTTGCAAGATCCTGGTGCGTGACCGGAAGGTCGATGCGAACGCCGGTGTCCGTCTGCACGCCGTACTGCTTCGAGAACTTGACGAGCACGCGCGCCAGGCGCGACGCGACGTCGCGTCCGCGGAAATCGTCGAGAAGCGTCAGGGCATCGCTGACCTGTTCCGAGATCCGTTGCATGAAGCCCGTGATCCGCTCCGGCTTCGCGCGAAGATAGGCTTCGAACGCGACGTTGTCGAGTGCGTAGACGTCGCTCGGCTCGAGCGCTTCGATGAAAACTTCGCGCCAATACCCGTTGAGGACGGCCCGATCGCTCCAGAGCGAATCGGTCTGCAAGATCGTTATCAAAATCTCGCGTCCGCTCGCGAGCAACTTTGTGACTTTCAGCGTACCCGACGCGCAGAGGAACGTTTTTTCCGGACGGTTCTCGGGGTCGGAGAGCATCGCGCCGCTTTCGAAGTGGCGCAACGCTCCTTGCCCGAGCAACGCGTCGATCGGGGCGTCCTTAGAAGACGCCGCGATAACGGACGCGCTCGGCAGACTCCAAAAAAGATCCAATTACCGCCCTGCTCCAGAGTCGAGATGCGCACCGGGATTATCCTGATATTCCGGGTGTGACGCAACGGCTTGGACCGGAGCCTGGTCCAGCCCTGCCTTGACGAGTGCCGACGGCCACTTCGCGCCCTGATGACACGTGTAGCAGGTGACGGCCTTGATGTTCGCCGGCAGATATTTGTGATTGATGTCGTCGACCATCGCCCACATGCGGTGCGCGATCTTGTTGGTCGGATAGTACTGCAAGGTGACGAAATCGGCGCTGTTATGACAGAAGAGGCAATTCACACCTAAGGAGCGCGCGGCCGAATACATCGAATTCACCACGTAGCCGGCCTGCTTCGTCGACTTGTTCGTCGAGTTGAGGTACTGCACGGGAACGATGTTCCAGCGCACGTCCATGTGCGGGTTGCCGCGATGGCACGTCGCGCAACCGACGGCGCCCGTGACGGCGTAGTTCGGATAGTCGTGCTTGACCGGCTCGATCCAGTCGTGCTGCACGCCGTTCGACATGATCTGCATCGTCCGTGCGATCCGTTTCGTCGGCGTGTCGTACGCGAAATTCTGGACGTTGTGGCAGTACGTGCATTGGACGCCGAGCGACTGCGTGTAGTATGCCATCTGCCCGACGACTTGAATGTAACTGTAGCCCTTGAGGACCTGCACGTTGTAGAGTTGCCCCGCGGCATAATTGCGCGGCACCGACTTCGGCTGGTCGCTGAAATCGAGCGGCTTGGACTGATCGACGGGACCGTATTCCCCTTTATAGATCTCGAGCGCGCGGTGGTCGATCTCTTCGCCGTCCTGCGCCGGGTTGACCATCGAGGCCGGCGTCTGCAACGCCCGCTCGGGCGCGCCCATCGCGCTCTGCGTCGTGGGCGCGTCGGCCTTCGCCTTGCTGAAGATCGGCGCGATCGAGCTCGCGGCGACCACGACCGCAGCGACGAAGAGGGGAGCGAATAATTTGCGCATGCTCAGTAGCCGCCTTGTCCCTTCGGGACGCCCAGTTGGTCCGGCGCGTTGATGCCGACGGGCGCAATTTGCGGCGCACCGTTGATCGCTTCACGCGTGATCGCACCGTACTGCTGCACCCAGCCGTGATCGACGCCCCAGACGTACCAATCTTTGACGATCGGACCCGTCGTGATGATCCCGATCGCGGACGCGAGCACCGTGCCGACCGAGAACCAATAGAGCCAGTCGTGAATCGTCTTCGGGTTCGCGTTGAACCCCATCGTCCAGCGCCAGAACAGCATCGACTTGTGCGAACCCGAATGCATGTCCTTGATCTCGGCGTCTTCGAGATGGCTGCCTTCGGCGGCCGTCGCGAGGATCGTCGCGCCGTGCATACCCCACAGCATCGTCGAGCCGAACAGGAAGAAGATCGCGAGCATGTGCCAGGGGTTGTAGTACAGATTGCCCCACAGCACGCTGAAATTTTGCGCCCAATCGAGGTCGGAGTTGAGGCCGAGCGCCGGCGCCTCCGCCCACGAGCCCATCACGATCGGCCGGAACACCCAGATCGTCGAGGTCAGCAAAATCGCCGCGCAGTACGCGAAGAACAGATACGGGCGCCAGCTGAAACGCATGCAGCGCTCGTAGCAGCGGAAGGCCCAGCACGTGACCGATGCCGCCCACAGCACCATGTTGATCTGCCAGAACCCGCCCTGCTGTAGCGACGGCGCCATCCCGAGTCCCTCGGGCGGCTGGATCTGAACGTTCGCGAAATATTTTATGAGCAAGAACATGTTGCCTTGCATCTGCTGCACGCCGGCGAACGTGAGGACGGCAAGGCCCGCGACGAAGAAGAACGTCGAGAGCACGCCCCACGTGCCGAGCCAGATCACGCCGGTCTGCGTCGACATCCCGAAACGCGCGAGGAGCGGAATCCGGATCGGTACGCCGAGCCGCATGCCGAGCAGGTCGCCGTCGTCCATCGGACTCGGGCCGGGAAACTCCATCGGCGGAATGATCGGACGGGCGATAACGGTTGCCATGGCCGGGCCCTTCTAGTGGAACCAGGGGATTGAAAAGTGCCAGAACTCGACCCAGTCCTTGACCCACGGTCCGGAGGTCAAGATGCAGAGATCCGACATGATCAGCGTGTAGATCGCGAGCCAGAACCCGAGTACGTGGATGCCGAGTTCGCCGATCGAGTAGCCGATATAGTCGCGCCAGAAATTATCGACGTTCTGCGTTTCAATGTTCGAATCGGCATTGGTGTTATAGGTTCCGAGGATCGCGCTGCCGTGCATGGCGAGCACCATCGCGGTCAGAAAGAACCCCAGCACCCCGTACGCGTGAAACGGATTCAAGTAGAAGTTCATGTACTTGAAGCCCGTGTTCGAAACCCAGGTCAGGTGCCCGGTGAATCCGAGATCGAAGCCCTCGCACCAGCATCCGAGCAACAGCGGACGGATGATCTCGAGCACGACGAACGCGGAAATCGCGAAGCTGAACATGATCGGCACGTGATAGCCCATGTCGAGCTTGCGGCAGATTTCGACTTCGCGCAGCGCCCACGCTACGAACGCGATCGTGGCGAAAATGATGATGAGCTCCCAATTCCCGCCCTGGTAGAAGGGCGCGAACGAGAGCCCGTACTCCCGTAAGGGAGCGCCGATCGTGACGCGCGCCAGATCGCCGTCGCCTAGCGCGGCGATCGAGAGCGCGATGGTCGCGATGCCGAGAATGGTCGCGACGATCGTGACCACGCCGAACACGCCGACGTAAAAGCGGCCGGCCCAAAAGTCGAGCGGATCGTCGCCGAGTATGTCGGCGAGGAACGTCCCTCCGCGCTTGCGATAGGCGCCTTCGAAACTGAGCATGGATGCCTCTCTATCCCAAACGTACGCGAGGGCGCGTTCCGCCGACGCTGCTTTTCATATCACGCTACGCGTGAGCTTATTTCGCTCCGGGCGCGGGCGCCGGGGCCGTCATGCTCGACGAAGTCTGCGGGAAGATCCAGTTGTACTTCGGCGAGCTCAAGACGATGAAGTGGATTAGGAACGCGACGACGAGGCCCGCTGCGAGATACGCTCCGAGCACGGCGCGGAAGTTGTAATTCTTGCGAAAGACCATTTTAGTACGTCACTCCTACCACGGGCGCCAGAGCCACACGAAAATGTGGGCGATGACTGCGATGATGAAAAAGACCCAGGAGCCGTACACCGTCAGCGTGTGCTGCGTCCAGTCGCCATTGTCGAAAAACGGGCGGTAGACTTCGGGTACCTGATCGTTGCCGATCTCGTAGACTCCGGCGGTCGCCGGGTCGATGCTGGCCATGCGGCGTTCCCCCTTTTTTGAACCGAGGAGCCTGAAGTGGTAATTGCGGCGCCTCTTGAGTGAGGTTATCAACTAAGACGATGATATGGTGTAGCCGCCACTACCGCTGCGACGCAGGTCACGCGATTGAAGCAAATAGAGGGAGAGCATCCCTTTATTCTAAGGGAAACGCCGCGACCGGCATGATCCGGTCGCGGGATACGGAACCCGGCCGAGGATGAGCAGCGTGACCGCCCATCCGGGCCGAACTTTCAGCTACGAACCGCTCCCCGGCCGCGTCGTGTTCGCAGCCGGCGCGCGCGGCCGGCTGCCGGAGGAAGCGGATCGACTCGGCATGGGCCGGATCCTCGTCCTCTCGACTCCCGAGCAGCGCGAGGCGGCCGAAGCCGTCTGTGCGTCGCTCGGAGGGCGAATTGCGGGCATCTTTCCGGGCGCCACGATGCACGTGCCGATCGAGGTCGCGCACGAAGCGCGCGCTCGCGCCGCGGAACTCGGCGCGGACGGTTTCGTCGCATTCGGCGGCGGGTCGACGATCGGTCTCGCCAAGGCGATCGCGCTCATCTCTCCGCATCCGATCCTCGCGCTTCCGACGACGTACGCGGGTTCCGAGATGACGCCCATCTACGGCATCACCGAGGCCGGAATCAAGACGACCGGACGCGATCTCCGCGTGTTGCCGCGCACCGTCATCTACGACCCCGAGCTGACGCTCTCGCTGCCGGTCGCGCTCAGTGCCGCAAGCGGGCTCAACGCCCTCGCGCACGCGCTCGAAGCCCTCTACGCGCCCGACGCAAACCCCATCGTCTCGTTGATGGCGGAGGAAAGCATCGCGGCGTTCGGGCGGTCGCTGCCGCGCGTCGTCCGCGATCCGGCCGATCTCGGCGCGCGCTCCGATGCGCTTTACGCCGCCTGGCTCGCGGGCAGCGTGCTCGGGTCGGTCGGTATGGGCCTGCACCACAAGCTCTGTCACACCCTGGGCGGCACGTTCGATCTCCCGCACGCGCAGACGCATGCGGTGGTGCTGCCGCACGCGATCGCATATAACGCGCCGTTCGCGGGCGAGGCGCTGGCACGCGCCGCGCGCGCGCTCGGCGTCGCGAACGTCGCCGCGCTACCGGGCGCGCTCTACGATTTGGCCGCGGCGGTCGGGGCGCCGGTGTCGCTCGCGTCGCTCGGCATGCCGGAGAGCGGGATCGAGCGCGCGGCCGATCTCGCGACGCGTAACGCCTATCCGAATCCGCGGCCGCTGGAACGCCATGCGATCGGCGCGCTGATCCGCGATGCCTTCGACGGGAAGCGGCCGGCAGCGGATTAGTCGTGGTCCCGCTCGTGCCGCAGCGCTCGCGGCTACCGCTACTTCGCCTCGGAAAGGAGCGGAGCGAGAAGCTCCGGCCGGCGCTGCGCGTACGCGCGCAAGCCGAGCGGCGGGTGCCCCGCGATCTGCTCGACCGTGTCGCTGACCGGGGCCAACTCGCCGGCGGCGGCCGCGAGATACGAACCGAGCCAGACGTCGACTTGCCAGGCCGGCGCGCCGAGCGGTGCGCGCGAGCGCCGTCCTTCCTCAACGGATTCGTTTTCGAAGCGGAACGTGCGGCCGGTCAATTCCGTGAGGGTCGCCGCTACCTCCGCATACGTGGTCGCCTCGGGGCCCGTCACGTCATACGTGCGGCCCGCGTGGCGCGACGGCGCGGCGAGCACCGCCGCGACCACGTCGGCCACGTCGTCGCGCGCGACCCACGCCGTGCGCCCCTCGCCCGCGGGACCACGCGCGATCCCGTCGCTGCCGAAATAGTGCGGGATCGAGTCGAGATACAGCGAGTCGCGCAGGATCGTATAGGGCACGCCCGTGCGCTCGAGATGCGCTTCGCTCAGCGCGTGATCGACGCCGTACGGAAAATGCGAATCGGGCGACGCGCCTTGGAACGATAGGTACACGATATGGCCGACGCCCGCGCGGGCCGCTGCGTCCATCGCGTTCATGTGCAAGCGCGAGCGCCGCACGGGCTCGCCGTACACGGACGCGACGAACGCGCACGATATGCCCCGCATGGCGGCCTCGAGTGAGGCGAGATCTTCGTACGAACCGACGGCGACATCGGCTCCGGGAACGTCCGGCGCGCGCGACGCGTCGCGCACGAATAACCGCAGGGACTCGCCCCCCGCCGCCAACCGTTGCGCGACCCGCGCGCCGACCCCGCCGCTTGCGCCCGTCAGGAGAATCATATTCGTTGAATGCGGGGGTTAGCGGGCGAGGGCGACTCCGAGGGCGGTTGCGATTTTGGAGCGGAGCGGGACGTAGGCGCGGCGGGAGAAGACGTTGTAGCCGTTGAGTTCGATTGCGGTCAGGATGCGACGGTAGAGCGAAAGCGCGAGCCGCACCGTGTAGCGGCTCTCCGGCGAGAGGAGCGCGATGCCCGGCTCCGCGTCGGCATAGAGTTCGCGCACGCGGGCGATTTGGAATTGCATCAGCGCGATGAAATTTTCGTCGACCACCTGCTCGAACACGCGGTTCTCCGCGTAACCGAAGCGACGCAACTCGTCGGCCGGCAGATAGATCCGGCCCATGAGCGCGTCCTCGCCGACGTCGCGCAGGATGTTGGTGAGCTGCATCGCGCGGCCGAGCGTCACGCCGAAAGGCAACGCGGCCTCGGAACTCGTTCCGAGGATCGGCGAGACGAGGAGCCCCACCGTCGACGCCACGAGGTAGCAGTATTCACACAGTTCTTCGTAGGTCGCATAGCGGCGGATCGTGATGTCCATCCGCGCGCCGCGCAACAGTTCGAGCGCCGGTTCGAGCGGGATCGCGAATCGCTTTGCGGCGTCCGCATAGGCTATGAAGATCGGCTCGTTCGCGTGGCCGCGCGACATCGCGATCAGCTTGCGTTCGAGATCGTCGAGCGCGGCGATCCGGTCGGCGGCCGCCGCCGTGCGATCGACGACGTCATCCGCGGTGCGGCAGAAAGCGTAGACCGCCCACACCGCCCGCCGCTTTTCGGCGCTCAGGAACAACGACGCGAGGTAAAACGTCTTGGACGCGATGCGCGTGATCTCACGACAGGTTTGATACGCGGCGCGCATATCCGGGGCGGCGTTGTAGACGTCGATCCCGGAGAAGTCCAGATCCGCTTTACGCTCGAACACCGATATGCCCCACGGCTCCTTCCACTGCGGCCTTCGCACTACGCACCGCACCTTCGATACTCGCGGGGAATCGATGGTTGGTGTAGCAGCCCGCGAGGAACAGGTTCCGCATCGGCGTGCGAGCTCCCGGCCGCAGGCGTTCGGAACCCGGGCTCGCCCGGTAGACGCTCTTCGGAACGCGCACGAGCTTGGCTTTGACCAGATGCTCCCGCGTCGCGGCCGGATAGAGCTTTTGCATATCGCGCATGACCCGGTCGATCACCGCGTCGTCGTCGAGCTTGATCAGATCGTCCGCCGGCGCCACGCAGACCTCGACGAACGATTTGTCCTTCCAACCGTACCCGGGCGACGCTTGTCCGAGATCCGCATGGACCGGCAAGATCGTGCCGGGCGCGAAGATCAAGTTCGAAAGCTTCGAGATCTTGATATCGAACCAGAGGTGCGCGTTGATGATCGGGCTCGACGTGAGCTTCCCGACGCCGTGCACGAGCGGATCCCGCAGCATGTCGGGCGGCAAGAGCTTGGCCGCATCGTGCACGGGCACGGCGAGGATCGTCACGGGCGCGCGGTACTCGCGGCCGTCGAGCGTCCGAACGCCTGCTACGCGGTCGCCTTCGAAGAGCAGTTCCGCCGCGCCCGCGGACATCTCGACGTCCTGGCCCCGCGACCGCACGTGCTCGACGAGGGGATCCACAAAGGCTTCGGACGGCGGGCCGTTCAGAAAGCCCGCGCGGCTCGCGTTCTTGCTCGATGCGAAATAGGCCATGACCCGCAGCATCGCTTCGGCCGAGATCTTGTCGATCGGCGTAAAGTTGAGCGCGAGGGCCATCGGTGCGAAGAACGTCCGCAACATGTGTTCGCTCATGCCGCGCTTGCGGTGCCACTGCACGTACGTCAGGTCGTCCTGACGTTCCGCGTAGGCGTGATCCCCGAGCAACACCGGAAGCGTGCCTTTCGCGAAGAGCAGCTTCTCGAGCGTGTTGAAGACGTACTTTCCGTTGAGCACGGCCCCGACGCCGTTGAACGGCGAGGGCAGATCGACGAAATGGAACTCCTCGAACACGGGCTCCGTTCCGCTCCAACGCGGCGAGAATCCGGCGGGGAAGCCCCACGTCAGCGTGTGCGGCTGCCAGAGCACGTTATGCGAGATGCCGACGTCGGCCAACAGCTCGTGGACGTTCGCATAGCCTCCGAAGAACGAGTGAAGCCCCGTTTCGAGCCAATCGCCGTCGCGGTCGCGCCAGGACGACAGCTTGCCGCCGGGGATGTGCCGCTTCTCGATGACCAGCGCCGTCTTTCCGGCGTCCGCGAGATACTTCGCCGCCGCGAGGCCGGCGGGTCCGGCTCCGACGATGAGAACGTCCGGTTCGGCAGTTGCGATCAGAGCACGAACTCCAGTGGACCGGCGACGGTCGGCTTATCGAGCGGCATCAGGCCGGCGACGATGATCTCTTCGTAGAGGAAGCGCATGGCGTTGGTCGCGGCCACGACCGTGGCCGAGACGGCTTTTCCGTCGAAAGCGGCATTCGACAGGGCCGGGGAGCTGTTCAGATGTGCGATGAGCCCGCTCGGATCGATGACCCGGCCCGAGAGATTCCGGACCGGAACCGACACGGTGACCGTCCGCGCCTTCGAGAGGCCTTTGGCGGTGAGGCGGTCCACGAGCCGGTCGATGTTGCCGGGGAATTCGTAGCCGAACGTCGCGATTCCGGCCGCGGCGTCGATCGCGACGGCGGAGGTTCCGGGCGTCCGCGAGAAAATTTGCGTGACGTCGTAGGCCTGCGCCTCGTTCGAAACGCTCACGGGAATGGTTACGGTGGCTGAAGCCGCCATCGGATTCTTCTCCTTCGCTCGCGTTATTGCGAACAGCATACGTTTCCGGCCTCGTCCCCGCAGTGACTCGCCGCACAGAGGCGGTTGCGGGGCGTCGAAGCTATGATATCGAGAACTCGCTCGGGAAAGTTGTAGTCAGCGCCTCATGGCATCCCCCACCATCACCCCGGCCACGAACATTCGAGCCCTCGTCGAGGATCTGCCGATCGCGCAGGACGTCCTTTCGGCGTTCGGCCTGCAATGTTCCGGTTGCGGGGTCAACAGATATGAGACGCTCGAAGCCGGTGCAAAGGCTCACGGCCTGCGCGTCGAGCCGATCGTGGCCGCGCTGACGCAGGCGCGGCACTCCGGCCGCGTCCCGACGATCATGAACGAGGACCGGAAGCCGCAGATCGGCGCCCCGGGCGCGTTCGTGCGCCGCGGGACCTTCAAGGCCGTCGTCCCCGTCATGTCCGGCAAGGGCGGCGTCGGGAAATCGCTGACGACCGCGCTCCTCGCCATCGGCCTGCGGCGCGCCGGCAAGCGTGTCGGCATCCTCGACGCGGACATCACCGGGCCCTCGATCCCGCGGCTCTTCGGCCTTCGCGATCCGCTCGGTATCGAGAAGGATCCGAACGAGAAGCCCAACCCCGGCGGCCAGACGCGCCCGCTGTTCGTGCCGGCCACGACGCGCTCGGCCATCGAAGTCGTCAGTTCCAATTTGCTGACCCCCGAGGAAGAGACCGCGATGATTTGGCGCGGGCCGATCGTCTCGGGTGTGATCCGGCAGTTCTACGAACAGACGCTCTGGAGCGATCTCGACGTGCTGCTCATCGATCTGCCGCCCGGCACGTCCGACGCGCCGCTGACCGTGCTGCAGTCGCTCTCGATCGACGGCGTGGTGCTCGTGACGATGCCGCAGCGGCTCGCCACGATGATCGTGCGCAAGGCCGCGAACCTGATCCACCAGATGAAGAAACCGATCCTCGGCGTCATCGAAAATATGTCGTATTACGTAGCACCCGATACGGGCGTCCGGTACGACGTGTTCGGGCCCTCGCACGCGGACGAGGTCGCGGCCGGAGCGCGCGCGCCCGTGCTCGCGCGGGTGCCGATCGATCCCGCGCTCATGGAGCTCGCCGATGCCGGCCGCCTCGAAGAGATCGACGATCCGATCTGCGACGTGCTCGCGACCGCGCTCGAGGCGGCGCTCCTCGCGCACCCCAAGCCGAAGGAAACGATCAGCATCATCTGACGTGCGGCAGCCCGTCCGGCTCAGGGTGAGAGGGTGACGATGCGAGCGGCGGTTCGGCTATCGCGGCCGGCCCGTCGCCTCGCGCATGACCGCGGCCGCGTCGATGCCCGCTGCCAGCATGGCGTCGACGATGAAGCGCGCGTCGCTCGCGTCGCGGACGCGGTAGGGGAGCGGCGACTTCGCTTCCGCCGTGCAGCGTGCGGCGAACGCGTCCGCGAGTTGCGCGTCGGTCGTCCCCGCGGGCGGCACGAGCGGAATCGCGCGTTCGCTCTCGTCGTCGCCTTCGCGATCGAACGCGCACGTCAGGCGGCGAGCGTCGCGCGCGAAGTCGCCGCCGTCGGGATACGCGCCGACGGCACGATGCGTTCCGTCGAAGCGCACGATGTCGAGCCAGAGATGCGGCGTTCCGCGGCGCGCGGTCATGCCGTCGACGGTAGCGGAACGCATGAGCACGAGCCACACGCCGTGATTCGCGGGGAACGGCGCCGACGACGTGCCGGCGATCGCCGTCACGATCTTCGTCGCGAGGTCGGCGATCGCGGGCCAACGCCCGCGGTGCAGCGCGGCGAGCTCGGAGCGCATTTCTGCAAGTCCCGGAAAGAGCGTGTCGGCGATGCTCGCGGTGCCGAGGGTCTTGCGCAAATCGGCGTCGACGGCGGGCGACCGCAGCACGCGCGCGTTGTACGCGATCGACTCGGCCAGGATGCCGACGACGCTGAGCCGGTCGCGCGGCGGCGGGAGCGCGCGGAGCACGTCGCGCGTCAACGCCGTCAGATCGGCGTCGGCACGTGCGCGATCGAACGTCGCACCGGCCTGCGCGCGGAGATCGTCGCGATACGCATTCGAACGAGCGCGCACGACCGCGTCGTTCGTCGACGCGAGGATCCGCGCGAACGCGTCGTCGATGAAGCTCTGCGACGACGGTCGCGCGAGGAGCGCCGGAGCGTCGACCAGTTCCGACGTGGTCGCGAGCGCGACGCCGAGCCGAACGTCGCCGAGCGACACCGCATTGAAATCCAGCGGCGAGACGACCTGCGCGCGCCCGGGCGACGCGACGCCGAGGGCGCACGCGAGCGCGAGCCCGCCCGCGAAGAAACGCTTCACAAACCTTGCGGCAATTCCAGCGACTCCGCTTTGAGGAGCCCGGACACGAACGCGTTATCGTTCGAGCGGTCGTCTTGCGGCGAATAGCGAAAACGCGGCCGGCGTTTGTCGAACGCCGTGCAGGCCGCGAGAAAACGCTGGGCCAGCGCGTCGTAGGTCACGGTTTTCGGCGGCACGAGCGCGTACGCGCGCGACGGTCCGCCCGGCGGTTCGAGACCGGTCGCGCAGACGAGCTTGCCGCCCGTCGCGCTAAAGTCGTACGTGCCGTTCGGGTACGCGCCGATCGTCGTATGCGTACCGTTGCCGTAGACGATCTCGATCGACGTGTGCAGCGAACCCTGGCGCGGCCCGTCGCTTGCGATCGGCCGGCCGCGCACGAGGAGCGCCCACACATCCTTGGGACCGGGGCGAATCTCGGTGGGCGGACCGCCGACGATCAGCGTGGCGAGCGCGGTCGCGTCCGTTGCGATCGCGTCCCAGGCCCCCGGCGCGTCCGCCGCGAGTTTCGCGCGCGCATCCGCGATGCCGGGCACGCTTGCGTCGAGGGCGGTCCGCGACCCGACGCCGCGCCGGAAATCCACGTCGGTCGCATCTTCGCGTAACACGCGCGCGTTGAAGGCGATCGTCGCGACGAAGCTACCGAGTTCGTACGCGCCGAACTCGGGCGCGTCGAGCGTGGCCACGAGATCGTGATCGGCAGCGAGATAACTGCGGCTCGCTTCGGCCGGATCGAACGTCGTGGGAGACGAGCGCAGCTGTTCGCGAATCGCGCGGAAGCGCGCCCGCAACGTCGCATCGGCGCGCGCGTCGATTTCGGCGAAGGTCGCGTCGAGAAACCGTTGCGCGTCGCTGCCGAAGAGCACCGCGGGCGCCGCGATCAAATTCGCGACTTCATACGTATCGTACCCGAGCCGTCCCGCGGCGCGTTCCGCGTCCGTTCCGGGCGACGGGGCGAAGTCGGGCGCCGGCGTGGCCGCGTTTGCCGCGCCGGCGAAGGCGGCAAACGCCGCCCATGCGACGCAGGCGACGAGACGGGGGAGGCAGTTGCGCGGATGGGTCACGGCGTATCGCTTCCCTTCATGCGCCGTTTTCTCATCGGGATCGCCTCGGGGGTGGTGCTCGGCTACGCATGGATCCGCACGCGCGAAGCGTATGCGGCGCTCCGGACGCCGCCGCAGCCGCTGGCGGCCGACCCGAAAGCATACGGTCGCTTGCGACGCGGCTTGATGCTCGCCGGCATGGGACGGTCGCTCGCCACGCTTGCCGCCACGGCATACGTCCTTGGGCCGCTCGTGGAATACCGGTCGGCAGGACCGGAGCCGCGGCTGCGCCGCATCACGCTCGTGGCCGCGTTCATGGTCGGCTCGACGCTCCTGGATCTGCCCGCCGATTACGTCGAAGGGATCGCGCTCGAGCGACGCTACGGACTCTCGAAACAGACGGACCGGGCTTGGCTCGCCGATCGCGCGAAGAGCCTCGGCCTCACGCTCGCGATCGCGCTGCCCCTCGTCGAAGTCCTCGCGTTCGTCGCCCGGCGGCTGCCGCGCACCTGGCCGATCGTCGCGACGGTGGGGAGCGTGCCGCTTCTGATCCTCGCAAACGTGGTCGTGCCGACGTTCATCGCCCCGCTGTTCAACAAATTCGAGCCGATCGAGGGCGATTTTGCCGCGCGGTTGCGCGAACTCGCCGAACGTTTCGGCGCCGGCGACGCGACGCTGCTCCGCGTCGACATGAGCAAGCAAACCGAAAAGGCCAACGCGTACGTCACGGGCCTGCTCGGCACGAAGCGGATCGTCATCGGAGACACGCTCCTCGACCGCTTCGAACCCGACGAAACGATCTTCGTCGTCGCGCACGAACTCGGCCATTACGTCACGGGCGACGTTTGGCGCGGCGTCGCGCTCGGCACGCTCGCCGCGGCATTCGTGTTTTTCGGCAGCAACGCGCTCGCGGCGCGGCCGAACGTCCCGCTCGGAACGACGGCCGGACTCGCTCGTCTCTTCTTCGCGATGTCGCTGCTCGGCACGCTCGCGGGGCCGCCCCTCTCCGCGTTCTCGCGCGGTCGCGAGCGCGCCGCCGACCGGTTCGCACTCGAAGCCACGCACGACGGCGCGGCGGGCGCCGCGGCCTTCACCCGTCTGCGCGAACGCAATTTGGCCGAGGAAGAACAACCGAAGTGGATGGAGCTCCTCTTCTCGTCGCACCCATCGCTACGCAGCCGCATCGAACGCCTCGAAGCGGCGGCCGCCGGCAGCGCTTAGTCAGCGATCGTCGTCGCGGCAGCGCGCCCTTCGACAAGCTCAGGGTGACGGGCGTTTATTTGCCGATGACGCTCTTGAGGGCTGTGACGTCGGCGGGGCGGATCGTTCCGCCGTTCTTGGCGTCGAGTTGGATTGCGGCGACGAAACCGGAGCTCGGCGTGTAGACGATGCCCTTGGACGTGTCGCCGTCGCCGGAGAATTCGTAGAAGAGCGTGACCGGCGAGAGCGGGCTTTCGTCGAAGGTCTTGACGTCGGCCCGGCGCTCCTTGACCGCGTCGCGAAGGCGCACGATCACGCCCCGGGCGGCGGAATCCGTCTCGGCGGGCGTCGCCTCGACCTTGAGGATGCTGATGGTCGTCAGCTTCGTGAACTTGTCGGCCGACTCGCCGTCCGGCGTGAACTTGAGCTGCAGCGAGGAGTGATCTTTCGGGCCGATCGACTCCGCGAGGTGCGGGGTACCCAGAGCCTGCGCGAGCTTGAGATACGGCGGATCCGCGGCCGGCGCCGGGACCGCGGTAACGGCGAAGGCGAGCGCGAGGAAGGCCGGCGAGGCGAGCGAGCGCATGGGATTCATTCGTGTTCGAGATCGTTCCACATGCGCGTAACGAGCCCGTCCCAGCCGGCGTTTCGCGCGCGCTCCACTCCCCGCGCGATTCGTTCGGGGTCCGGCGTCGCCGCGACCGCCATGCAGGCATCCGCGAACGCCCGCGCGCCGGCCGCGATCGTCACGACGTCGCCATAGGCAGACACCACGTCGGGAACGGGCGTGCTGACGACCGGCTTGCGCGCGGCGAGGTATTCGGGCGTCTTCGTCGGCGAGATGAATTGCGTGGCGCGGTTCGCTGCGAAGGGCATGATCGCAACGTCGATTCCGGCCAGCAACGCGGGCAAATCGGCGTACGGCATGCGGCCCGTAAAGTGGACGTTGCTCCGGCGGGGCAGCGTCGCGGGGTCGATCTTCGCGACCGGCCCGACGAGCAGCACGTTCGCGTCGCGCTCGGCGAGGGCGACGACCGTCGCGATGTCGAGGCGTTCGTCGATGACGCCGACGTAGCCGAAAACCGGCGCGGCGAGCCCCGCGAAGAGCGGATGCGGTTGCGCCGCGGCGGCGAAATGATCGAATTCGACGCCGCTCGGAAAGAGCCGCACCTTCGAACCGAGCGCGCGCCGCGCCTCGAACAGCGACGATCCGCCGCAAAAGATCAGCGTCGCACGTTTCGCGAGCTCGCGTTCGCGTTCGCGCATCCCGGCCGGCGCGAAATCGAAGGCCGCGAGTTCGTCCATGCAATCGTACACGACCGAAGCATCGGGAAAGGCGTCCGCGAGCGACGACATCAGCGGCGTGTACAACCACACGAGGGGGCGCCGAAGACCGACCCACGCACGCGCGGCCGCAAGCGTGGCCGCTCCCGGCTCGTAGGCGTGGGCCGGGCGAAGCGGACGTAGCACGTCGAGGGCCCCATAACTCGACGAGGCAACCGCGTCGCTCTCGCGCTCGGCGACGAAGGCTTCTTCGACGAAGAGGACCGGCACGCGGCGCGCGAGTCTGGTCGCGATCTGCTGCGGACGTTGCCAAACGCCGTCGAAGCGAAGGTGCGACCCGACGACTAGACAATCGAAGGGCATGCGCTTCGCTTTCGTACCGGGGCGGCGTTTGTCATGGCCGGCCACGGGTAACTCGGACGTAGAAACGGAGATCGTGCTTGCAGCGTAAACCGCCGGAATTCGCCGACCTGCCGCTCCCGGAGCTGATCCGTCGTTTGACGGCGGACGTCGCGGAACTCGTGCGCAACGAGATCCGGCTCGCGCGCCTGGAAATGACCCAGAAAGCAAAGGTGCTCGGAAAGTCGATCGGCACGTCGGTCGCGCTCTTCGTCGTGGCCGCCGTCTTCGGAATCGGCGCGTTCGTGGCGCTGACGGCGGCCGCGATCGCGGCGCTCGCGCTATTGCTGCCGCTTTGGGCGGCCGCGCTCGCCGTGACGATTCTCTACGGGCTCGCCGCGATCGGCGCCGCCCTCGCCGGCAAGAACGCGCTCGCCGGCGCGATCTCGCCCGTGCCGGATCAAACGATCGAGAGCGTGAAGGCCGACGTGGCGGCCATTGCTGCGAGCGTCCGCCGGGCTCGATGAACTACGTCGATGTCGTCAAGCGAACGATTACCGCGTTCAACGACGACAAGGGACAGCGACTCGCCGCGGCGATCGCGTTCTCGACGATCTTCTCCATCGCTCCCCTCTTCGTCATCTTGATCGCCGTGGTCGGCGGTCTGCTCAAGGTGAGCGGCAACGGCGGCCACACGAGCGCCGAGAATAGCCTGGTCGCCGAGATCGCGAAAAACGCCGGCACGTCGGCGGCCGAAACCGTGCGCAAATTGATCGACGCGAGTTTCAGCAAGCCGCGCCAGGGCGCGATCGCACAGACGGTCGGGTGGATCGCCTTCGCGTTCACGGCGAGCGGCCTCTTCGCATCGCTACAAGATGCGTTGAACGCCGTCTGGCACGTGGAAGCCGCGCGCGGCGGATGGCGCGAACTCGTGCGCGTGCGGATCGTGTCGATCGCGATGATCGTGGTCGTCGGTTTTCTGCTGCTCGTTACGCTGCTCGCGAACGCGGTGATCACGTTCGTAGGCGCGCATTTTCTCAGCCGCGTTCCCTTCGCGAATTCCGTGGTCCTCACGATCGTCGAGCAGCTGGTCAGTACCGTTGTCGCGGCCGTCGTCTTCGCGCTGCTCTTCAAAGTGCTGCCCGACGTTCGGATCGCGTGGCGCGACGTCTGGATCGGCGCCGCCGTGACGGCCGTGCTCTTCGTGCTCGGCGAGGCGCTGATCTCGCTCTACATCGCGTACGGCGGCGTGGCATCGGCATACGGTGCGGCCGGCTCCATCCTCATCGCGTTGCTCTGGATCTATTATTCCGCGATGATCCTCTTGCTCGGAGCCGAGTTCACGAAGGTCTTCGCGGGCCACGCCGAGCTGACCGTTCCCGCGAACGTCCGTCACTTGATCGAACGGCCCGCAGGGGCGGACCCGCGGGTCGCGGGAAAAGCGCCCTGATGGAAGACTCCGCCGCGATTCGTCGCGAGATCGAGGCCGCGCGCGTGCGGATCGCCGATACGGCCACCGCCCTCGCCTACCGGGCCGACGTCAAAGCACGCGTGAACGACGAGGTCGCGCACCGCATCGCCGGAGCGCGCGAGTCGATCGCCGCGATCGCGAACTCGTTTTCCGGCGATGCGGAGAACGAGTTTCCGGCACCGGCACCGCGGCGCAGCGTGATCCTCTTCGCGGTGGGCTCGTTCGCGGTGACCGTCCTCCTCTGGTTTTTCTTCGCGGCGCGCCGGCGCGACGAATCTCAGGACCGGGACGCGGCGTAACGCCGCACGGCGGCCGCCACGGCCGTTTCGCGCGGCCGTTCGTCCGCACACGAAAACGTGAAGATGCCGTCTTCGGCGTAACGTTCGCGACGCGTGAGCAGCGAATCCCAATCGACCAGCCCGAACGCGGCCCACGCGCCGAGCATGCGCACCGGCAGCCCGTCGTCCGCGAGTGCGGTCAGATCGACGACGCGTGCGTCGAGCCAGCGCACGCGCTCCGCGTCGTTTGCGTTGATATGGACCTCGCTGATTCCGAACGGCAGGCCGAGGCGTTCGTGCGCCGCGCGCAGCAGCGGCCGCGGTGAAATCGCGAAACGCAGGCGCGCCGGATCGTTGACGACGTCGCCCGCGTCGCCCACGCCGAGCGTCCGTTCCGAGTTCGGATAATAATTCCAGCCGACGAGATCCGGCGCGCGCCCGTGCGCCGCGATCCGCGCGAGCACGGCCGCATCGACGCCCGCAGTTTCGGTGAGATACGGATACAGGGCGTGGCCGGGAACGACGCGGCCCATCACGAGTTCGATCGAGAGGTACATGCGCTCGCGTTTGTGGGCGACGAACGCGTCGAGACTGGGATCGAGCGCGCGGAAGCTTTGCAAGTCCTCGGTGATCGCGAACTCGGCATCGGGGGCGCTGCGCCGGATCGCTTCCATCCCGAGCAGCATCGCGAGCGCCTCGTTCGTGATCGCGCGCCCGAACGCGGCGTCACCGCGTTCGTTGGGATACCAGTGGCCGTAGAGCGTCGCGAAGCGCGCCGTCGTCAACGGCTCGTTGATCGGCGTCCAGCGGCGTACCCACGGAAACGCCGCGCCCACGGCGCCCGCATAGGCGGCGAAACGCTCGGGAAACTCCGGATCGACCAGACTCGTGCCGAGCGGCCCGCTGCCGTGGTGCAGCAGCGTGACGATCGGCTCGATGCCGAGCGTCCGCAAGCGTTCCAAACGCCGCGCGGCCCACGCGAGGCGCAGTTCGCCGCCGTCGGCATTCGCGGTCCTCTCCCAGAGCACGGGATAACGCGTTCCCTGCACGCCGAGCGTTGCGAGCAGATCGAGATCGTCCTCGCGTGCCGCGTGACCCGTCTCTTCCAGTTGATCGCGAAACGACGTCGCGTCGATCCGGGCCACGGTCGGCTCGGGCGACGCCCAGATGTCGAAGGTCAGGCGACGACCGGCGACAGCTTCGTGCCGAGCCACGTCGGCAGGTCGGTCTTCCGGCCGTCGTAGCGCCCCGTGGCGAGTTCGCGGCGCAATTCACCGAAGGTGCCGAACGCTTCGGCGAACGCATCGTGTTTGTGGATCGACTCGTAATTCGTTTGCGACGTCGCGATGAACGTATCGTCCGGAAAGTCCGCGTAGACGTCGAGCGACCGCGCCATGATGCCGCGTACCACGTCCTCGACGAACTTCGGATTGTGATGCGCCTTATTGACGATGAAGAACTCGTCCGGGCGTTTGAGGAGATCGTAGGTCTCGCTCGACATCGAGTTCTCGACGATCTCGACGAGATCTTCGGCGCGGACGTCGGCATCGCGGCCGTCGGGTGCGCCGATGAGCACGCTGCCGCGCCCGCGCTGGTTGTGCGTCGCGACGGGGAGCGCGTCGAGCGCGCGGTTGGCGTCGGCCTCGGAAAACCCGGCTTCCATCAATTCGTGGAGGCTGTGCTCGCGCACCATCAGCTGCGCGCACGGGCACGCGGTCATGCCTTCGGCTTCGACGCCGACCACGCGGCGCACGCCGTCCGCATCCGCATGCGCGATCGTCACCAGCGTGTAGGATTCCTCGCCGCGTTTGCCGCTCACGGGCGTCCAGCGCTCGAGTCCGAAATCGGCCTGCAAGCGGACGTCCGCGCGGAGCGCCTTCTGCGAATCGACGATCTCGCGCGCGATCGCCGTAACGACGTCTTCCATGCGCGCGTGCCGGGCGCCGCGCGAGAGCACGTCGAGCATCGCCTCTTCGAGCAGTTCGGAGAAGCGCGACATATGGACGCCGGCTTTATCCGGCGCGAGATCCGCGACCATCGAAAAGACGCCGTTGAACGTCGTCTCGCGACCGCCGATTTCGAGCCGCACGATGCGCTTGACGCTCGAGACGCCGACCCGATTGATCGAGAGTTTGACGTCGGGCTCGTCCTCTTGACGGTTTGCGAGGAAGTTGAGCGAGCGCGCCTTCCGGACGATGCCGGTGGTGCGGACCTTTGCGGCCATTTCGCCGACGGTCAACTTCGAAAGCGGATCGACGAAGTCGGACGCGATCTCGGCGAGCGGCACCAAATTGAACGCGCGTTGCGCGAGATAGGGATGCGGAACTTCGAAGCGGCCGAAGTCGCAGACGCGGTCGCCGAAGAACAGGATATCGATGTCGATCGGACGCGCCGCGAGGTGTTGCGCGCGCTGGCGGCCGACCGCGATTTCGAGGTTGCGAACCGCGTGCTCGAACGCTTCGGGAGCCACGTCGGTCAGGAGCTTGGCAGCTACGTTCAGGAACGACGGTCCGGCGACGCCCGCCGCGGGCGGCGTATCGTAATAGGCCGAAACCGCTGCGATCGTACCGAGCGCTCGCAGCTTTTGCAGAGCCTGCAAGATGTTGCCCTGCCGGTCGCCGAGATTCGACCCGATTCCGAGATAGACGGTATCCATACGGTGTGTAGACCCGCTCGGCGGTCCCTCAGGTTCCAGGCATGCGCGCGGCGATCGCCAGTTTGCTGCGATTGGAGCCGCGCAGCGCTCCGAGCATGCGCGCGAGCTGCGCGGTCTCTTCCACGTCGTGCACGCGCACGAGCCCGGCGCCGGCCACGATTCCGACCGCCGCCGTGGCGAGCGACGGCACGAGCAATTCCTTCGCGGGCCGGTCGAACACGCGCCCGATGAAACTCTTCCGGCTCGCGGCGAACAGGATCGGATACCCGAGCGAACGCAGGTCGCCGAAGCGCTCGAGGATCTCGAGATCGGTCTCGGGCTCCTTGCCGAATTCGAGCCCGGGATCGATCGCGAGCGCGTCCGCCGAGACACCCGCCGCGAGCGCGACGTCGAGCCGCTCGCCCAGGAACGCGCAGATCTCGGCAAGCGCGTCGTCGTAACGATACTCGGCTTCGCGGACGTTGAGCCGGCCCTTGAGATGCATGACGACCAGACCCGCGTCGTAGCGCGCGACGACGCTCGCCAGGCGCGCGTCGGAAAGGCCGCTGCAGTCGTTGATCGCGTGCGCGCCCGCGTCGAGCGCGGCTTCCGCGACGGAACTCTTGAACGTGTCGATCGAAATCGCCGCGCCGAGCCGGTCGCGCACCAGCGCTTCGACCACCGGGACGACCCGGTCGCGCTCTTCCTCGGCGGCGATTTGCGGATTCCAATGCGCGTAGGATTGACCGCCGATGTCGATGACGCTCGCGCCGAGGGCGACCATCTCGGCGGCCCGTTTGCGCGCGGCGTCGACGCCGCCGTAGCGTCCGCGATCGTAGAACGAATCGGGCGTGACGTTGAGGATGCCCATCACCTGCGCGCGCTCGGACAGATCGAGCGTGACGTCGCGCCAGCGCAAGCTTGCCGGCCGTTCGCGGTCGGCTGCAAACGCGCGCGCGAGCGACTCCACGAGCGCGCGCGCGCCGGCCGAAGCGCCGAGCGATTCGAGCGCGCGGCGAATCGCCTGAAGCGACGCGGCGACGACGAGACGTTCGCCCGCGACGCGCGCAAAGGCGCCGGCGTCGCGGAGCGCATGCGCGGCCGCGGCCGCGTTCGCGTGCGCGTCCGCGGTCGCGGCGACGTCGAGCACGAGCGCCGCGCGGTCCGACGCCGCGAGCGCCCGAGCGAGATCCGCCGGGTCGAGGTAACGCCCGAGGCGTTCTCGCGCGGACGCGCCGCCCTCCGTCGTGAGGACGCGCGCGTACGCGGACGGCGCGCCGCTCACGCGCCGCGCGTCGCGTTCGGGTCGAGAGCGTGGTGCACGCGGCTCTGTACGTCTTCGAGATGGGCCCGCGTGGCGACGTCGAGCTGCCGCTCGTGCAGCTGCGCGTCGACGCGCTCGGCGAGCCGCCGCAGTTCGTAGCGCGCGAGCGGAGCGGTATCGCTCGGATAGCCGATCGCCTGCACGACGAAGCTCGGCGCGAGCGAGAACGCCACGAGCAAATTGGTATAGCGCCGTTGTAACGCGCGGTGCACGGGATCGATCGACGTCGTTCTCGGCCGCAGATCGTCCCAGACCGCAGCCTGCATCCAGGTGAAGAGATCGGCGAGCGACATCGTGGCCGCGGGCCGGTCGGTCGCGAGCGGTTCGTCCGCGAGCCGGCTCATCCGATCGGGCGAGAACAGATCGAACATGACGGCGTCCTGAACCGAAGCGACGACTTCGGAGGTCGGAAAGTCCGGCGTATCCGCCATGTCCACGCCGCGATGGAGGTAGTGATTCGGGCCGAGATCCGCCAGCAGCCGCGGCGAGAACCGCATCGAGCGGCTGGAGAACACGTTCGCCGAGAGCAGCGCGAAGGCGCGCTTCGAAAGGTCGCGCGGAACCGGTTGGAAGGGCGGCGCGCCCCCGGGTTGCCCGCGGTGATCGCGCGACTCGTACACGCCGCCGACGTAGCGCGCGGCGAGCACGGCCGCGCGCGCGTACCCGATCAGCATGGTCTCGAAGGTTTGACGTTCCTGCGAATAGGGCTCGTCGTTGCGCGGATACGCCGCATCGAGCCGGCCGATGAGCCCGCTCACGAGCGAGAACTGATTCTGATCGAATGCCAGCGGATCGCTCGAGAGCGAGAAGGGCGCGACGCGCGGATCGACCGCGAGCGGTCCCGACGCGTCCTCGTCCGATTCGTAGGCGTAGCCGCGCCGCGTGCTCTCGTCGGCGATGCCGCGCAAGGCCGCTAGTTCGTCCTCGGGACGCTGCACGTTCGGAAATACTTCATAACCGTAGCGAATCGCCCACTCGTCGTAGGGCCCGAGTTTGAGCTGGAAATAGTCGCCCTGCGGACGTCCCGGCGGCGAGAGGTTGACGGGCGCGTACCCCATGACGGACGCCGAAAGTCCGTGTGCGTCCGTGAAGCGCTTGTCGTGCAGTTGGGCGAGCGAATACAGCGTGGAAGCGATGAAGTTGTGGCGCAGCCCGAAATTGTGACCCGATTCGTGTAAGACCGCAGCCTGGAGCCAATCTTCCGCGTACCGTTCGGTCTGCGCCGGCGTCGCGCCGGCGTAGCGCAGCGCGACCGCGCCGAGGGCCGCGGATTGCGCCGACTCCTCATCGTAGGTGTCGCACGTGCCCGGATCGCAGGCGACGTCGAGCGACGTATTCGGAACCGGCAACCCGTACGTGCCCGCCGAGGCGCCGCGCGCCGGGACCACCTGGTCGACGAATCCACGTTTGATCGAGCGCAGCGCCTCGCCCGAAATCACGATCTCGACGCGAATGATCTCGCCCGTCCGTGGATCCGCAATGTGCGGACCGTACGCCGCGAATTCCGCGTTGTCGCTCGTGATCCAGCGAACGGTCGAGTAGCGCACGTCGTCGGGATCCCAGCCCGGGTCCTTGGGCTGATCGCGCACTTCGACGGCGTTCGGGATGCCGATCTTCGCGAACGCGCCGTTCCATTGCAAAAGCGCCGCACGAATCGCCGGCTTGTATTGCGACGGAATCTCGTCGGTGAGGTAGTACACGAGCGGCCCGCGGTGCGCGAAATCCCAGCGATCGATGTAGCGCACGAACGGCGAGGGCGCGGCGTCGTTGTCAAAACGCCGGTGCGCCGTAATGAAGTAGCCGACGCGGTCGTCCGCGATGCGCGGCATGTACGTTCCGGGGTTGGGCGTTTCCACGATCGAATAGTGCATCGCGAGCCGCACGCCGCGCCCGTCGGGCGCGCCGCTGACGTTCCCCGGCGGCCCCGAGAATGCGAGGCTCGCGAGCAGCTCGTCGTTTTGTGCGAACGCCTTCGTGCGTTCGATGTACGACTTCGCGGGATCGACCGCGTAACTCGAATGCGCGGCACCGAAGAGCGCGAGGATCGGCCCGTCCGAGGGCTCCGCGAGGGACTTGCCCACGTTCTCGAAATCGGTCACGAAGAACGCGGCGGAGATGACGTAGCGATTGGCAACGTCGTCCTCGGCGGCGATCGGCGTGCTGTTGATGACGGAATCCGTCACGGAGATCGCGAGCGCGTTTGCCGCCGGCGTGTCGGGCGGCGCCGAGAAATCGGTGTTGTGCTCCACCCACAGGATGCGCCGGCCGACGCGCTTGAACGAGAGCACGAACGACGGGTACACCCGGCCCGCGAAGGCCTCGGCGCCGACGCCGGCCGCGAGCACGGGCGCGACGATGAAGGGATGGTCGAGTTGCGCTTGGCCGAGATCCAGATAGACCTCGTCGTCCTTCTTGATGATATCGATCAGGCCGTGCTGACGTTCGGTCTTCGCGACGAACGCCGCGTACGGCGCGGGCTGGCCGGGTACGCCCATGCCGGGAAACGAGAGCAGCGACGACAACCCGGCGGGCATGGCCGGGGGCCCCGGCACCGACGGCACGGCTGGGGACGAGGACGGCAGCGGCGCGGGCGCCGAACGCGCGGGGACGGTCGTGAGGGCCGCCGCGCAGCACGCGAAGGTCGAGAGCCCGGTGAGAAAACGGCGTAGCATCGGGGGTTAGACTGCCTGGGCGGCCGGTTTCGCGGCGCCCTTCTTGCGGCCGCGCCAACGGCGCGCGTTCCGGCGCTTGGGAACGCCGCTCGCGACGCGCGGCGTTGCATCCGCGGCTTCGAGCCGCGCGCTCGCCGCGGCGATCGCATCGGGCAGGCTCGGCGCGCTGACGAGAATCCGGACCGGACCGCGACCCTTCTTGAGCGACGCCACCCACGCGTCGCCGCGGCGCGTCACGTCGACGGCATGCGACTCGACATCGAGCGAACGGGGATCGACGTCGAGCATGCGCATCGCAAATGCTTGGGCGTTCTCGTGCGGCGCGATCCGCTTCGCCATGCCCACGAACTGCTCGAATTTCGCATCGAAGTGCGAGATCGGCTTGCCCTTCCGGTCGCGCGCGGTCCGTTCGGGTGCGCGTTCCAAGCGCCAATGTTCCGGCGTGATCATTTGCCACGCCGCAGCCTGGCGGCCCTTCGGTTTGGCCGCTTCTTCGATCTCGATCAACGCGTTCTCGATCGCATCGGCCGTCCGCGCGCGCGCCGCTACACGCGGCGCTTTGCGGAAGAGCTCGTCGTACTCTAGCGCGAGCTTCGAGATCGGGCGGCCCTGTGCGTCGATCTGCGCGGGCATGCCCCAGAGCGTCGGCAGCGTGACCAGTTGGTGGCGGCGGGCGACGTCGACGATGT
>Ga0116227_10006159_pt1 | contig 24562 bp, 16 predicted proteins | sample S1TSphgellanicum_FD_89693 | JGI IMG/M metagenome (GOLD analysis project Ga0116227, IMG submission 89693) | Host-associated microbial communities from peat moss isolated from Minnesota, USA - S1T2_Fb - Sphagnum magellanicum MG | ecosystem: Host-associated > Plants > Peat moss > Unclassified... | reverse complement strand
GAGCACGTACGCGGCAACGTAGGGAACGTTCGTCACGCGTTTCCCAGGCAGCGACCTATAACGCGCGAGAAACGACGAATCGGCGACCAGTACGCCGTCGAGTTCGCCCGTCTGCAGTTGGATCAGCGTCGACGTCGTGTCCGGTGAATAGCGGAGTTCGATCGCGGCAAGCTTCGGCGCGCCGCCGAAATACGTCGGGTTCGAAACAAAGCGCACCGCGGTCCCCCGCTCCCAGCGCGCGATGCGATACGGTCCCGAGCCGATGGGAAGTTCGTCGAACGCCACGTGATCGAGGCTCGCGAAGCGCGCCAACAGGTGCGCGGGCAAGATCGCCGCGTTCGAGTCCGGCGTCAGAAACAATCCGGGGACCGCCGCATCCGCGCGAGCGAGGCGAACGCGCACGGTGTAGGGGTCGGGCGCGTCGACGCTCGCGATCCGGTCGAAGGGGTTGCGCGAGCCGATCGTATTGCGCGGGTTCACGATCGCGCGGGCGGTGAAGACGACGTCGGCGCTGGTTAGTCGCGCACCGTCTTGCCAGCGAACTCCGCGGCGCAGATGATAGACGATCGTCCGCCCGTCCGCGGCGATGCCGCCGTTGCGCAACGTCGGCACGACGCTCGCGACGTCGGGCACGAGCCGCCCGTCGGGAAGCGGGCGCAGCAAATACGAAAACGCGAGCGCGTTGAGCGCCGCGCCAACCGCGCCGTCGTTGTAGATCGGGTTGAGCGAACGGAACGGCGAACTGAACCCGAGCCGCAACGTCCGCGACTGGGCGGCGCGGCCGGTACCGCCCGGCGTGGGGCCGCAGCCCGCTGCGAGCAACGCAAACGCGACGAGCGCCAAGACACGCATCGGCGGCGCGTTTCGGCTCACCCGTTGATGACGCCTTGAGCGGCCGCCAAGCGCGCGGGCCGGTACGATGCGCTGAACCGCCGGCTCGGGGCCGTGGCGACCGCTAGCGAAGCCACTGACGACTTCCTTCGCGGCCGCTAACGGCCTAGGGAGCCGAGGCGCCCGACTGCGAAGATGCGGGACAGGAGGCGGGTGTGGACACTTGCTGGTTCTGCGAGCGGCGGACGGCTTCGCCCGACACCGCATTACGTGCGACGGTGTACGTGCAACGTCAAGAACCCGCCGCCCGCGGCCGGTCGCATACATCCCGACGTCGTCGCGTTGACCGCGGCCGGCTGGTCGTACGATCCTCCCGAAATCCACTGATGCGCGCGCGGCAATCGTGATTCGCGTCGGGATCGACGTGGGCGGAACGTTCACCGACCTGATCGCGCGCGGCCCGCGCGGCAACCTCGTGCGCCTCAAAGTGCCGACCACGCCGCGCGCTCCCGAAACCGGCGCGCTTGCGGCGCTCACGGCGCTCTTGGCCAAGGGAACCGAAGCCGCCGGGATCGGGCTGATCGCGCACGCCAGCACGATCGCGACCAACGCGTTACTGGGGCAGATGCACTTGGAACTGCCGCGCGTGGCTTTCATCACGACGGCGGGTTTTCGTGACGTGTTGGAAATCGGGCGACAGAACCGCAGCGCGATCTACGATCTCTCGGTGGCTCGGCCCGCGCCGCTGGCGCGCCGCGAAGACCGCTTCGTCGTAACCGAACGACTTGACGCGGACGGCAGCGTCGTGCGCGCGCTCGATCTGGCCGAAGTCGACGCGATCGCGGAGACGCTCGCGGAACGCGGAATTCGAACGGTCGCGATCGGGTTGCTGCACGCGTACGTCGACGACGCGCACGAGGTCGCGATCGCGCGGCGGCTGGCCCAGCGCCTACCCTGCGTCGCGATCTGCCGCTCCGCCGAATTGGTGCGCGAGTTTCGCGAATACGAACGGTTCTCGACCGCGGTCGTCAACGCGGCGCTCATTCCGGCGGTCGGCGGTTACTTGCAGCGCTTCGTCGCGGGCGTCCGCGCGGCCGGCGTCGACGCGCCCGTTTTCGCGATGCGTTCGGACGGCGGCATGGCGTCGATCGAGGTCGCGGCGCGGCAACCCGCTTCGCTAATCGAGAGCGGCCCGGCCGGCGGGGTGATTGCCGCCGCGCTGCTCGCCCGGACGCTTGGCCTGGAACGCGTCTTGTCGTTCGACATGGGCGGAACGACGGCCAAGGCCGGCACGATCGTGGGCGGCGAGCCTGAAATCGCGACGGAATTCGAAGCGGCCGGCGCCACCCATAGCGGTCGCGCCCTCAAGGGCAGCGGCTATCCCGTCCGCTTTCCGTTCGTCGACCTAGCCGAGGTCAGCGCCGGCGGCGGCACGATCGCCTGGCTCGATCGGGCCGGGAACCTCCGCGTCGGCCCGCTCTCGGCCGGCGCGGATCCGGGCCCGGCCGCGTACGGGCGTGGAGACCGGCCGACGGTGACCGACGCGAACGTCGTGCTCGGCCGCCTCAACCCGCGCGCACTCTTGGGCGGAGCGTTCCCGCTCGACGCGGCGGCCGCTCATCGCGCCGTTGCCTCGATAGCGAGCGTTACCGGCGGCGACGTGTCGGAGGCCGCAGCCGGCATCGTCGCGCTCGTCGATTCCGAAATGGCCAAAGTACTGCGTATCGTGTCGGTCGAGCGCGGGTACGACCCGCGCGATTTCACCCTGGTCGCTTTCGGTGGCGGCGGCCCGCTACACGCCTGCGCCGTTGCCTCCGATATCGGCGTTTCGCGCATCGTCGTGCCGCCGCTGCCCGGACTGTTTTCGGCCGAAGGCCTCTTAGCGGCCGACGTACGCGTCACGACGAGCCGCTCGTTCGTCGCGCCGGCCGGCGATGCGGCCTGGACCGCACTCGGCCCAATCTTCGAATCGCTCCAGCGCGAGGGCGAAGGTTCGCTCGCGACTCAGGGCATCGCGGCGGTCGACCGGACGTTCACGCGCGAGTTGGAGCTACGGTATGCGGGCCAGTCGTTCACCTTGACGATCCCTGCGGGGACCGTGCTTGATGGCGGCGAGTCAGCGAGTGCGCTGGAAGCAGTCGTCGAGGCCTTTCATAGACGCCATGCGGCGCGCTACGGCTACGCAGCCCGCGACGAGATGGTCGAGGTCGTGACCGCGCGCGTGGTGGCCCTGGGGCGCACGCCGAAACCTCCGCTAATCGCGGGCGTCGCGGCGCCCGGCGTGCCGCTTCCGCCGGAAGCGCTCCTGGAGACGCGGTTGATTCGGCACCCGCATGCGGAAGCGCCGGCGCCGACGCCCGTGTACGCCCGCGAGCGTTTGCCGCGCGGCACGGCTTTCGCGGGTCCCGCGATCGTGGAACAGTACGACACGACGACGTATGTCGCGCCCGGCTGGCGGGCCGGCGTCGACGCATTCGATAATCTGATCTTGGAGAACCCGATCCCGGAAGACCTAATCGTGCAGGACCTGGCGTTGGAGGATGCGCGCGCGTGAATCCGATTACCGCGGCAATCATCGCGTCGTCGCTGACGTATGCGAGTGAAGAGATGGGGATCGCGATTCGCAACGCCTCATATTCGCCGAACATCAAAGAACGGCTGGATCATTCGTGCGCGATCTTCGACCGCCAGGCACGTCTGATCGCGCAGGCCGAACACATCCCCGTACATCTGGGTTCGCTGCCGTGGGGCTTGCGGCGCACGCTCGCGTGGCTCGCGGAGCGCGGTGCCGAGCTCGCGCCCGGCGACCAATGGGTGGTGAACGATCCGTTTCTAGCCGGCACGCATCTCAACGACGTCACGGTGATACGGCCGATCTTCTTCGCGGGCGAACTGCTCGCGTACGCGGTGAACAAGGCGCACCACGCCGACGTCGGCGGTGCGGTTCCGGGTTCGATGCCGCCCGACGCCCGCGACCTGTTCGCCGAAGGCTTCATCGCGCCGCCGCTGCGGCTCGTGGCGAACGGCGAACTCGTGCGCGATACCGTCGAGCTATTTTGCGCGAATTCGCGCACGCCCAAAGCGCGCGCCGGCGACTTGCGCGCGCAAGCCGCGGGCAACCTCACGGGCGAGCGCCGCGTGCTCGAACTCCTCGGGCGCTATGGAACCGGTGCGTTCGAAGAAGCGGCCGATCGCGCGCTCCACGCGAGCGAAACGCGCACGCGCGCCGCCCTGCGCGACTTTCCCGACGGCGAAGCGGTCGCGAGCGACGCGCTCGAAGATATGACCGGCGCGCCGTCGATCGAATTGCGCGTGCGCGTCACGAAGACGGGCGACCGAGTGCGCCTCGACTACACGGGAACCGCGGCGCAAGTGGCCGCGCCGCTCAACGCCGTCTTCGGCGTGACGCTCTCCGGCATCTATTACGTGCTGCGCGCGCTGACCGACCCGACGATCCCGATGAACGAAGGCGTCTTCCGGCCGATCGAGGTCGACGTGCCCGCGGGCACCATCCTCAATCCCCATCGGCCCGCGCCGGTCTCAGGCGGCAACGTGGAGACGTCGATGCGTAACGCGGACTTGCTGCTGCTCGCATTCGGGATGATCGCGCCCGGCCGCGTGCCCGCGCAGAGCGGCGGCTCGATGAACAACGTCATGATGGGCGGCATCGACCGCGGCGTGCCGTGGTCGTTCTACGAAACCAACGGCTGCGGCATGGGCGCGCGTCCGCACGCCGACGGCATCGACGGAATCCACGCGCACATGACCAACACGCTCAACACGCCGATCGAAGCGATCGAGCGCGACTTCCCGCTGCGCATCGTACGCTACGAATTCGCCGAGGACAGCGCGGGCGCGGGCCGGTACCGCGGCGGGACCGGCCTCATCCGAAGCTTCCAACTGACGCGCGGCACGGCAACGCTCTCGCTCCTGGCCGAACGTCACCGGGTCGCCCCACGCGGCGCGCACGGCGGCGCCGACGGCGCAACCGGGTCGCACTCGCTCGACCGCGACGGCGTTAAGACCGAACTGCCCGCGAAAACGACGCTAACGCTCGAACCCGGCGACGTCGTGGAGGTTCGCACCGCCGGCGGCGGAGGCTACGGACCTTCTGCGGAACGAACCGAAGCGGCCCGCGCTCGCGACGTTCACGACGGCCTATCCAACCCCGAACTTGCCGGACGATGATCCTGCCAGCGGCGTGCTCGACAATGCCTGAACGCGGCCCAGGGGGTAGCTCTTCCCCGTGAGCGCGCTGATGTGGGTGTTGGGAATGGGGCTTGCCGCGATGTTCGGCGGTGCGCTCGGAGGTTCGTTCGTGAAGGAACGCGGCCCGAAGGTGCTGCCGGTCGTCATCGTACTGACCCTCGTCTGCGGCCTCTTGATCGGCTATGGGCTAAACGGCGAACTCGACGCGATAAACGCTACCGCGCGTTAGCCGCTCCCGGCGACGGGAGGCGGCGCGTCGTTCCGGTGCACTACGAAGAGTGGCAACATTTTACGGAAGGGCGCGACGCGACCCAAACGATTTTCGGCGACTCCGGTTTGGCTGAAATCGTTCACTGGCTCGAGCCCGGCAAGCGAACGAAATTCGAGTCTTAGAACGATCGCGAGACCAAGGTGCCCCGCATAGTTTCAGTTTGCCGGTTCGGCGCGCGATACGTGGCGGCACGCGATCCCGATGCGCGAGAGCAACGTCGATAAGGAGTCGCTCGTCACGCATGGATTTGACACTATTACGCACTGCGTAGTATTGTCAAGGCATGACTCGTCGCATCGTTCTGGTTGCGCTCGCATTCTTGTGCTTGTCACCGGCTGGGGCAATAGCCGGCGGGATGACGACCGTGCCGGCGACGGGCAAGACGAACGCGGTGCCGGTCTACGTCGCGCAACCGCTCGGAAAGGGGCCATTTCCGGCGGTGCTCTTACTGCATGGCTGCGACGGATTCAACGGCTTCGGCGCCGTCGCCGCCGACCGCTTAGCGGCGCACGGCTACGTCGCCGTCGCGCTCGATTCGCTCGGCGTGCTCGACCCGTTCGCCGGTTGCGTCGATAACGATGACGGTTCGTTGAACGAAGCGGCCGACGCGCGCGTGACCCTCGACTGGATGCGCGCGCAACCGTACGTCGCGGGCGATCGGCTCGCGGTTATGGGTTTTTCGATGGGCGGCACGGCGGTCCTCAACCTGATCGATCCGCCGAAACCGGGGCCCGCGCCTCCGGGGCTACGAGCGGCGATCGCCTTTTACCCGCTCTGTGACGGACACGACGGCAGCGTCAGCGTGCCGCTGCGCATCTTCGACGGCGACGCCGATGAGATCACCCCCGCCGCTCCCTGCGCGGCGATGGTGAAAGCCGGCAAGGCCGCGGGCAAACCACTCGATATCACCGTGTATCCCGGCGCGACGCACGCCTTTCAAGTACCCGGACCGGACGACCGCACGTTCTTCGGCCAGCCGATCCGCTTCGACGCGGCGGCCACCGCCGATTCGGCGCAACAGGTCGCCGCGTTCTTAGCGGAATCGTTGAAATGAGCGCGTGACCGATGGCCATACCCTGAAGGGCGCCAAGCATCCGGGTGCGGCCGTGCGCAAGATCGCGCTCTCGCTACCCGATTCCGCCGAAGTCTTGCACATGGGCAGCCCGTCGTTTCGCGTGCGCGGCAAGATTTTCGCGCAACTCTCCGAGGACGGGCAGACGGCTCTCGTCAAGCTCTCGCTGGCCGAGCAAGACGCACGTCTGCGCGCCTTTCCGGACCGCTTCTGGACGCCCACTCACTGGGGAAAATTTGGTTGGACCCACGTGCGCATCGAAGGCACCGGCGCCGCGGAGCTCCGCAGCCTGCTCGAAGAATCCTGGCAACTCGTGTCGCGCAAGAGCTAACGTCGCAAACCCTCAGCGACCGACTGAACCGTGGTGCTCTGGCGGGACCGTTAACGAACATCGCGCGGCCCTGCGCAGGAGCGACGGGAGCTCGGGTGTATCATCGAATCCTGAAATCCCGGGAGGCAGTCGATGACCGAAATTGCCGGCGACGTGAGCGTCGAGTGCGCGAGCGGGGATGCCGCCTCGTACATCGCCGATTTTTTCGAGCAAGTCGGCGCACCGGGCGGCGGCGGCGCGGTGCTGACGCTGTACATCAAGCTCGGTGACGCATCGATCAGCCACGACGTGATCGCCAAGCTGACCACGCCAAAAGGGTCGCCCGGATTTCGTGAGATGGGCGTGACCTGGACGCCCAAGGACGGCGGCCCGTACCCCGATTTCGAAGGCACGTTGACGCTCAGCGACCAGTCCGCGAATTCGAGCACGTTGACGCTGCGCGGCCGTTACGGACCGCCCGGCGGACTCCCGGGCGCCGCGTTCGACGCCGTGGTCGGCCGCCACCTGGCGACTGCCTCGCTCAATGCGCTGCTCGCCACGCTCAAGAGCGCAATCGAAGCCGCGCGCGCGCAAGCCTCCGCCGTCGCGGCCACGTATTTGCCCACGTACGAATGACGCGGCGATGACCTTCGCGTAGCTGGCATGCCGGTTGGCGAAACCAATCGAACGCGTACCTGGTCGGCATTGACGTGTTGAAATATCCACTGATGGCGCGTTCGACGAACGTCGTATTTGAACGCGTCGCGCGGAAACCCGATGAAGCGTAGCAACGTTTGCACCTTGGGAATCGCCGCGACGTCGCTCGCGGGTTGGGTCGTCCTCGCGCTCGGCCGGGGCAATTTCTGGCGAGCCGACGCGGAGGAACATCTCGCGAACGACACCGTCGCGAGCGGTCGAGGCCGGGTCGAGGCGGTCGTGCCGGCGCGCAACGAGGAGAAGACGATCGGGCGCGCACTGCGTTCGCTGCTCGACCAAAGCTACGGCGGCCCCCTCGCCGTCACGGTGATCGACGACGGCAGCTCGGACGCGACGGCATCGCAGGCGCGTGCGGCGATCGCCGCGCACCCGGCCGGCCCGCGCGTCGACGTCGTCACGGGCCGTCCGCTAGTTGCGCCGTGGACCGGAAAGGTCAACGCCTTGGATGCCGGCGTGGCCTTCGCTCGCGAGTCGCGCGGACTGCCCGATTATTGGCTGTTCACCGACGCCGACATCGCGCATCACCCGAATAACGTGACGGAACTGGTGGCCAAGATGGAACGCGACCAGCTCGACATGGTTTCGCTGATGGTGCGGCTGCGCTGTGAGAGCGCGTGGGAGCGGCTACTCGTGCCCGCGTTCATCTTCTTCTTTCGCAAACTCTATCCGTTCGCGTGGTCGAACGATCCCGCGCGTTCGACCGCGGCCGCGGCGGGCGGCTGCATCCTCGTGCGCGCGGCGGCCCTCGAACGTATCGGCGGACTGCGGTCGATCGCGGACCAGCTAATTGATGACTGCGCCTTAGCTGCCGCGGTCAAAGGCTCCGGCGGCGCGATCTGGCTCGGCCTCAGCGACCGGACGATCAGCTTGCGGCGTTACGAATCGCTCGCGCCGCTCTGGAAGATGGTCAAACGCACGGCCTTCGTGCAGCTCGACCGCTCGAAGCGTGCGACGTTACTCGCCGGCCTTGGGATGACGGTGCTTTACGTTGCGCCACCCGCGCTCGCGCTCGCGGGCGTCGTGTTCTCGGATGCGTGGCTCGCCTCGATCGCCGCGGCCGCCTGGGCGCTGATGAGCGTCCTCTACGTGCCGACGCTGCGCGCGTACCGCCGGCCCGTGCGCGAAGCACTCGGACTGCCGGTTGCCGCCGCGCTCTACACGGCAATGACTTTCGATTCCGCGCTCGCGCACGCGCGCGGCCGCGGCGGCGCCTGGAAGGGCCGAACGTATCTGGGGAACGGCCCGTCCCCGGCGTGACCGCAAGACGGTCGCTTGGGAGGAATTCGCGGCGTCGTCAAACGAACCGGACGCGGCTGCGCCAAGAAAGAGGTTGGACGACGAAGATGGCCGACGAGGGTTCGGAGCGTAGAATCGTCCACTTGCTCGAAGCCATGTCTCTTGGGGTCGCAGGCATCAAGAAACGCTTAGACGGCGTCGACGACCGCCTCGACGGCATCGAGAAGCGGCTCGACGGGCTCACGACTGAAGTTCGCGCGGGTCTCGAGCGCGTTCACGCGAAATTCGGTAACCTTGAAGGACGCGCGGACGACGGCGAAGCGGCACTGCGCGAGGTCAAGACGGATGTTCGTGGCTTGAACGAGCGCGTGAACCTTCTTGAAAGCAAGCTCGATCACTAGATCCGGAGCTCAACGAGGTCGCCGACTCAATGGCCTCGATACAGAAACGGGCTTACGACGGTCGGCGATCCCGCGACGTTCGTGTCCGGCGCAACCTCGAAGATCGTACCGGCATAGCTCGTACCACCCGAGTTTGCGGCTCCGTAGAGGGCCCCGTTAGCGGAAAGCAGGCCGGCAAACGGAGACGCACCGTCGGCACCCGTAAAATTGTAAAGTACCGTTTCTTTTCCCAACGGGCTCAGCCCGAACACGGTGCCGTAGCCCCCCGAAACCCTGCCGTGCGCGCCGCCGGCGGAGGTCGTGCCGAAGAGCGTGCCGTTCACGAAGATTAACGCGCCGAGCGGACTCGCACCGTCCGTGCCGGACCCGAAGCTATACAACACACTCTCCGCTCCGGTCAGACTTGTTTCAAAAACGGTACCGGCGCTGTTGACGCCACCGCTCGAAGTGGTGCCGACGAGCATCCCGTTTGCCGAAACCAGCGCCGACGCGGGGAACGCGCCGTCGCTGCCGCCCGAGAAACTGTGGAGCACGCTTTCTTGACCCGACGTGCTGATCTCGAAGATCGTACCCCCGGAGTAGGCGCCGCCGTTGAGCGTCGTGCCGTAGAGCATGCCGCCGGCGTAAACGAGTCCCGCTTCCGGGGTTCCACCGTCGGCGCCCCCCTGGAACTCGTGGAGCACGGTTTCCACGCCCGTTTTGGTCGCCTTGAAGACGGTCCCATAACCGTAGGACCCGCCATATCCTGTGGTGCCGTACAGCGTCCCGTTCACGTCGATGAGATGGCCCGCCGGATAGCCACCGTCCGAGCCGGCCTTGAAGGCGTAGAGAATGCTCTCGCTACCCGCTGCGTTCACTTTGTAGATCGTCCCGACGCCGTTCGCGCCGCCGGCCGAGGTCGTGCCGTAGTACGTACCGTCCACATCGAGCAGGCCGGCAATCGGAAACGCGCCGTCGGAACCACCGTGGAACGTGTGCAGCGTATGCTCCGCGCCGGACGCGTCGACGTCAAAGACCGTCCCGTCGCCGCTGACGCCGCCGTAAGCCGTCGTCCCGTAGAACGTCTTGTTAACGGCAATGAGATCGGCAGCTGGGAACGTGCCGTCGACTCCGTCTTGGAAGCTGTAGAGAACGTGCTCCGTTCCCGACGCGCTTATCGTGAAAATCGTACCCACGCTGCCGGCTCCGCCGATGTTCGTCGTACCGTAAATGGTGCCGTTGAGCGTGACGAGCCCGGCGACCGGGCCCGCTCCGTCCGGTTGGTCCGCGAAACTGTGAAGGACGCGCTCAGAGCCGGACGTCGTCACCGTGAAGACCGTTCCGTAGCCCGCGTAAAATGCGCCGTACAGACCACCGTAGGCGGTCGTGCCGTACAGCGTATTGTTCACGGCGACGAGATCGCCATATGGATCCGATCCGTCGGCGCCGGCCACGAAGCTGTGAAGGACGCTTTCGGAGCCGGCGGCACTCATTGCGAAAACCGTTCCGTCGTTAGCCGCACCGCCGAACTGCGTGGTGCCGTACAACGTGCCGCTGACCGCGATCAGGTTGGACCACGGATCGTCACCATCCCCGCCCGCGAACGCATGGATCACGTGCTCGGCACCGGCCTTGCTGACGCGGAAGACGGTCCCGTCCCCGTTACCACCGGATTCCGTCGTTCCGTAAAGCATCCCGCTCACATCGACCAAACCCGAAGCCGGATACGCGCCATCGGTACCGCCTTTGAAGCTGTACGTAACCGCTTCCGCTCCCGCCGCGGATATCGTGTAAACCGTTCCGACGCCGTTCACTCCACCGTAGCGGGTCGTGCCGTAGAGCGTCCCGCTAACGTTCAAGAGCCGGCCGTGCGGGTTCGCGCCATCGGCTGTCCCGCCTTTGAATTCGTGCAGAACGTGGCCCGTACCGGAAGCATCGATATCGAAGACCGTACCGGCGCCGTAGGTGCCGCCTTCATAGGTCGTGCCGTAGAGTTCGTTGCCAACGGCGACGAGCGCTGCCAGCGGGTACCCTCCGTCCGCTCCGCCGGTGAAGCTGTGCAGCACGTGTTCGGAGCCCGCTGCGGTCAAGACGAAGACGCTTCCATGGCCGTACACGCCGCCGAGGTTCGTCGTGCCATAGAGGAGATCGTTGAAAGCCACTAGGTTACTTTGGGGGTTCGTACCGTCGGAGCCGCCTTTGAAGTCGTACAGCGCGTTTAGCGTTGGCTGCGCAGCCGTACTCGCTCGCAGCGCAGCCGTGCTCGCTCGCAGCGCAGCCGTGCTCGCTCGCAGCAGCGTATCGGCGCGAAAGGGCCGAGCGCTATCGAACGGCAGCGCGACTCGCTTCGGAACGTGCGTGGGAAAACGCAGGAACGCTTGGTTCCGGTAGGGGCTCGGTGCCGCTTGGAGCGTCGCAGGCAAGCCGAAAACGGCGCATACGCCTACCGCCGAACTGACGCGAGCCAACCATGCAAGACGCATCAATCCCTGATTTCGCAAATCCCAACCGGCTCATTTCGTACCACGTTTTGCGAAACGAGACCGGTGGCGAGTAAGACCTAGGAGCCCGCGTTATTGTGCCTGCCCGCAGCGACGACCTTCGTAACCGGGCTCACGGTCTCGCGACCCGACTCGACGCTTCCGCGATCGCGACCACGGCGACTCCGCGCCAGGTCGCTCCCCGTTACAACGGCGCCGGCGGCAACCAGAACCAGGCCGCCGCGTAATTCGCGGACCGTCGCGTCCGAGGGGCTTTCGCACTCCGGCAAGGGAAGTCGAAGCCGGTGAAACCTGTGCTCGTGATGCGGCTTCTAGTCGGATGCATTTTGGCGTCCGCGCTCCTCCAGCGCGCGGCGGCCGATCCCATTTCGGAAGCCTTCGAATCGCTCAAGTACCGGTCCATCGGCCCCGCGATTTCCGGCGGACGCACGACGGCGGTCGCGGGCAGCGACTCCGACCCGCGCGTCTATTATGCGGGCGGCGCCGACGGCGGCGTGTTTCGCAGCAGCGACGGCGGCACGTCCTGGGAAGCGACGTTCGACAAGGCCTCGGCCGCGGCGATCGGCGCGATCGCGGTCTCGGCAAAGAATGCCGACGACGTCTGGGTCGGCACGGGGGAGTCCAATCCGCGCAACGACGTCCAAGAAGGGTCGGGCGTTTGGCACTCGCTCGACGGCGGCAAAACCTGGCAGCACCTGGGCCTCGACGACGCGGGCTCGATCTCGAGCATCTCGATCGATCCGCGCGAACCCAGGGACGTCACGGTGGGCGTGCTGGGGCACGTCTTCCGCGACGGCGCGACCCGCGGCATCTACGTAACGCGCGACGGTGGCGCGCATTGGTCGCAGACACTGTACGTGGGGCCCGCTAGCGGCGTTTCGGGACTCGCTCGCGTCCCCGGCCGGCCGGACGTGCTGTTCGCCGGCGTATGGCAGTTCCGTCGCGAGCCGTGGATGATGACCAGCGGCGGGCCGCTGGGCGGCCTCTACCGTTCGAACGACGACGGCGCGACCTGGCATAAGTTGACCGGGCACGGCCTACCCACGGGCTTGACCGGACGCATCGGCTTGACCGCGGGCACCGGCGGCCGCGTCTACGCGATCGTGCAGTCGAAAGACGGCGACATCTGGCGCAGCGACGACGGCGGCCGCTCCTGGCGCGTCGCGCCGCACAGCCCGTACATCGGCGCGCGCCCCTTCTACTTCAGCAACGTTTTCATCGACCCCGCGGACCGAAACGCGCTAATCGCGGTCTCGCTGATCCTCTCCATGAGCAAGAACGGCGCGGCCTCGTTCGACAAGATCTCCACGAACGGCGGCTGGGATTATCATGCCGCGTGGTGGTCGGGCGACGGGAAACGTCTGATCGTCGGCAGTGACGAAGGCGTCACGCTGTCGGCCGACGGCGGAAAACATTGGCGCCAGCCCTACGACCTGCCGTTCTCACAACCGTACCACGTCGCCGCCGGCGACACGCTGCCGGCCTACGCGGTTTGCATCGGTTTGCAAGATAACAACTCGTGGTGCGGGCCGAGCACCAGCGACAATAGCCTCGGCGTGCTCAATCGCGATTGGTATATCGTCGGCCCGGGCGACGGCATGCACGCGCTCTTCGATCCGAAAGACCGCGACCTGATCTGGCAGACCTCGACCAACACCGGCACGGGTCAAGTCTATCTCTACGACGCGCGTACGACGCAGTCGTTCGACGTGTCGCCCGACGCGTCCGATAACAGCGACGTGCCGGCTGACCTCGCGCACCGGTTCAATTGGGACACGCCGATTGCGTTCACGCACGACGGCAAAGCGCTGGTGGGCGGCGAGGTCGTCTTCGAAAGCGGCGACAAGGGCCGTTCCTGGACGATCGTGAGCCCCGACCTCACGCGCAACGACCGCTCGCATCAGCAGATCTCCGGCGGCCCGATCACTCAGGACGTCTCGGGCGCGGAGGTTTCCGACACGCTGCTTTCGATCGCGCCGTCCAAAATCGACCCGAACGTCATCTGGACGGGCAGCGACGACGGGCTCGTGCACGTGACCCGCGACGGCGGAGCGACCTGGACCGATGTTACGCCGCCCGACGCTCCCCACTGGGGTCGCGCGTATACGGTCGAAGCGGGCAACGCGGATGCCGGCCGCGCGTACGTTGCGATCGACAATCACATGCTCGGCGACGAGCGGCCGTACGTGTTCGCGACGTCGGACTTCGGCAAGACGTGGTCGTCGCTCGGCGCCGGGTTGCCGCCGACCGCGTTCGTGCGCGTCGTGCGCGAAGACCCGAAAGTAGCTAACGTGCTCTACGCGGGAACGCAACGCGGCGTCTTCGTCTCGCTCGATGGCGGCGCGCGCTGGCACGACCTGCGGCTCAACATGCCCGCGACCGCGATTTACGATCTCCAAATCCAAGCGCAAGCCGACGATTTGGTGGTCGCCTCCCACGGACGCGGCGTCTGGATTCTCGACGACTTGTCGCCGCTGCGCACCTACGGCGCCGTCCCAACCGGCGGGCCGTTCCTGTTCCCGCCGCACGCGGCGTATCGCATGTGGCAAGCGGCGCCGATCAACTCGTTCACCGACCAGACGCTGCCCGACGGCGAGTTCGCGGCGCCCAATCGCGACCTCGCGCTCTTCTCCTATTTTCTGCCCACGGCCGCGCAGAAAGTCGAAATCGATATCGTCGACCCTCGCGGCAGCGTCGTCAAGCATCTCTTCGGCAAGAAAGTCACCGGCCACGCCGGGGTTAACCGCACCGGCTGGGATCTCACCGAAGATGGTCCGGTTCGTTGGGACGGGACCTTCGAACAGAATCGCGGCCCCAAGACTGGGCCCGAAGCCGTGCCCGGCTCGTACGTCGCGCGGCTGATCGTCGACGGCACGATGCGCGAGCAGCCTCTGACGATCGTGGCCGACCCGCGCGACCCGAGCGGCATCGACGACGCGACGCGACGCCACGATGCACTCGCGACCTTGAACTCCGGACTCAGCAGCATCGATTCATGGCTGAACGAAATCGACGCGCGCCTCAAATCGACCCACTCGGACCCGCAGCTCGTTGAGTTTCGCGCGCAGTTGACGATGGATCCGCAAAACGTCGAAGACCTGCGTGCGCCGCCCGGACTGCGCGAACGCATCATCGATCTGATCGCCCGCATCGGATCGTCCGCGTTCCAACCGCCGACCGCGCCCCAGACCGCGGAGTTGTCACACATCCGCTCCGCCTACGCGGACCTGGTCCCAACGGCCGACAAACTCAAATTGTGAATCCGGCCGATCTGCGTTTTCCGAGCGAGCGCCTCTCTCGTCCTTGCCGTCTGTAGAGCCGGGCCGAATCCTCGGCTTGGCGCTCGTCCCGGCCTGCGCCGTTGGGTATGCGCTCTACCGGCTCATGCACCTCGACCTCGCCCGGCTCGCGAGCGAAGGGTACCGGCGTTAGCCCGCGGGCGACCCGTTATCGCGAAAGTTCGCCTGCGAGCGCGGCGATCGAGGGGACGAACGCGTAGACGGCCGCCGAATTGATTTCGAAGGGGTTGGGGGACTGACAGCTGCGCTGCAGCGTTTCGAATCGTTCGATCGCGGTTTGGTAGCTGACGAACATCAGGCCGCGGTCGGCGCTGGTCTTGCCTTCCCCGCGCTCGAGGGTCGAGACTTCGGGACCGAATGCGATCCCCCGGCGCACCAGGCCCGACCCTTGCCACACGCCTGCGTCGAGACCCCGGCCCCAGGGCGCGCTTCGCGCGGAGTCCTCATACTCGGGCACCAGCTGTTCGATCCGGCGAAACACCAGGTACGAGCCGTTCTTCATCCAGGCAAGGGGGGCCGCGTCGATAACCGCGCGTTCGTCGCGGAAGACGGGTCCACCGCGCCCCGGGTCGCAGAAGCCCGACCGGGCGAGGTTCCCAAAGTGGTCGGCGTCGCACGCGGCGCCGGGCCGGCTGGCGGCGTTCGCGCGGTAACAGACGCGAATGCTCCCGCCCAACAGGTTGTGGAGCAGCTTCCACTCCGCGTCGACGGCACGCAACGAGCGGCCCGAGATCAGCACGACCACGTCCAGCGGCGCCCGGTAGAACTGGGGAAGCCAGTTAGTCGCCGGCTCGGCATCGCCGATCCGTACCGCGCGCTCGCACGCACCCAAAAGAAACGCCGGGTCGGGCGGCACTCGGCGGGCCGTCAGCTTCGCGCAGCCGCTCGCCGTGAAAGCGATATTCAGACCCAAGAACTGGGCGCCCGCCGTGGGCCCGGCCGGCCGTTCGGCCCACCCACGCGCGGTCCGGGCGCTAGTCGCCCGGTGGGCGATCGATCGTCGCAGGACCGATTTGAACGCCCGCGCGTCCGCGATTTCCAAGAAAACGAACGTCTGGACCGACTTCGGCAACCCGATCAGAATGTCGCCTTGGACGTCCCCCCAATCCAGCGGAGAGGAACCCGGCGCTACGCCGGAACGCATCAACATAGCCATGCCCGGCTAGTCTACGAAACGCGGCGTCCTCGCCGCGTCCTCGAACCGTCCCGTACCGACGGAGGCACCGTTGCAGGCGGGAGGCGCGGCTTATGGGGGAGCCGAGCTGACACGTGGAGGGGGGAGCCTCGCAGGTCCGAATTGCGCGGAAACTGCAATCTTACGGTCCAGTGGAGCCATGAACGGAGCCGGTCAGCGCATCTATTTGCTGGGCGAACCGCGCGTTTCGACGAGCGACTCGCGGCTCAGCGTCCGCGAGCGGGTGATCGCCCTCATCGCGTACCTGGTGCTGCACCGCGGCCAGATGCTTCACCGCGACGTCGTGGCCTTCGCGCTCTGGCCCGACGACGACGAACGCGACGCTCGCGCCAACCTGCGGCGCCACGTGCACCTGATCAATAAGAGTTTCGTCGCCGGCGGCAGCGACGCGCCGCTCGCGGGCGAGCACCGGACGATCGGCTGGAATAGCGATGCCGGCGTCTGGGTCGACCTGATCGCCTTCGAAACTTTGGCCGAGCGCCCGGAAACGGCGCGCGAAGCGGTCGAACTCTACGCCGGCGATTTTCTGTTGCGCCAAGACTACGAGTGGGCGAACGACGCTCGCGACCGGTTGCGCTCACGCGCGCTGACAATGTTGGGCGAACTCGCGGACCGCGCACGCGACGAGGGCGATTACCCGGCCGCGATGGACTACAGCCGCCGGATGCTGCAGATCGAGCCCTGGCGCGAAGATGCCGTGCGCCGGCTGATCGTCGCCCGGCAACTAAACGGCGACCGCGCCGGGGCCGCGCAAGAGTACCGAAACTTCGCCAAAGCGCTGCTGGGCGAGATGGGCGCCGAACCGATGCCGGAGACGCAGGCGTTATTGGATGCCGACCCGCCAGCGCCCCAGCGCCGCCCCGCTCGCCAGAACATCCCGACGCCAATCACGACGTTCCTCGGCCGCGAAACCGAGCTCGACGAACTCGCGGCGCTCGTGAAGGCGAACCGGCTCGTTACCCTGATCGGCTTTGGCGGGATCGGTAAGACGCGGCTCGTGCTCGAATTCGCCAAACGCGAGGCCGATGCCGGCGGACGCGGCGTCTGGTTCGTCTCGCTGTCGCCCGTCGCCGATCCGACGCTCGTGATCTCCGCAGTCATGTCCGCCCTGTCGCTGCGTGAGGAGCCGGGAAAGCCGCCGCAGGAGACGCTGGTCGGCTACCTCCAGCCGCGCGCGGACCTCATCGTTCTCGACGCCTGCGAAAGTTCGCGCGACGCGTCGGCCGCGCTGTGCGACCTGCTCTTGACCTCGTGCGCGAACTTGCGAATCGTCGCCACGAGCCGAGTCGTGCTGGGTTGCGCCGGCGAAGCGCGGTTGCAGGTCGCACCGTTTGCCGAGAACGACGGCATCTCGCTCTTCTGCGACCGCGCCGCGGCCGTTTTGCCGTCGTTCGAACGAACGCTGGTCAACGCTCCGTTGATAGCGCACATCGTGCGCCGGCTCGACGGCATCCCGCTGGCCCTCGAACTCGCGGCCGCGGGAACCAAGGTGATGTCGCTGCAAACGCTTTCACGCCGGCTCGACGACCGTTTCGAGATCCTCTCGCGCGAACGGCCCTCGGCGCTCCCCGGCCAGCGGACCCTGCAGGCAGCGATCGACTGGACCTACGGCCGGCTCTCGGAGGAAGAGCAAGAGCTCTTCGCGCGACTCGCGATCTTCGCGGGTTCGTGGACCCTCGAGACCGCCGAGGAGGTGTGCCCGAGCGACGAACTCGACCGCGACCGGATCGTCGACGTGCTCACGAGCCTGCTGGACAAGTCGCTGCTCCAGGTCGACTACGAGACCGAAGAGAGGCGCTTCTCCTATCTCGATACCGTGCGGGCGTACGCCGGCCAAAAACTCGCCGCGCGCGCTGATGCGGCGGAGGTTCGGCGCAAGCACCTTCTTTGGTTCATCGGCTTCGCAGAGCGCATGGCGCCGCTACTCTGGGGAGGGGACCAACGTTACGCTGCGGCGGGCATCGCGCGGGAAATCGATAACGTTCGCTTCGCGCTCGAGACGGCGCTCGCGCCCGGCGCGCCGGCGGATGCCGCGCTCCGACTGACCGCCGCGCTCGGCCGTTATTGGTTCCTGGGAAACATCTTCGCTGAAGGGCAAGCGGCATTGACCGCCACGCTACGCTCCGCCGGCGACGCGTATCCGGAGCTCGTGGCCAAAGCCACGATCGCCCTGGCGTACCTCACGATTCAGCGGCGCGAATTCGAATCGAGCATGAAGCTCGCTCTCGACGTGCTGCACCGCCTGCGCGAGCACGCCGACGAGCGCACCGTCACACTGGCCTTATTCGTCGCCGCGTTGTGTTCGATCTTCGGCTCGACGGATTTCGAGCCCGAACCGTTTCTCGAGGAATTGGAGGTCCGGGCCGAACGCTCGAAAGACCCATGGGTAGCGGCATTTCCGCAGTACGCGCGCGCTCTAGCGGCCCTCAAACGCGGCGAAACCGCTTGGGCAGTCGAACTCCTCGAAAGCGCGCTGGAAACCGTGCGGAAGCTCGAGGACACGTACGACATCTGCGCGATCGCAATGCAGTTAGGATACGCGACCCTGAAGCTCGACGACGCCGCGCGGGCGGCATCGTTGTTCGTGGAGTGCGCCGGCCGGTGCGAAGAGCTTGGGAACTTTATCATTCTCGGGCAGTGCACCGAGGGGCTCGCGTTCGTGGCCGCGTCGCTCGCGGATTCCGAAGGGGCCGCCTTACTGTTTGGCGCGGCCGACGCGCTCCGCGCCAAGAGCGAAGCGCCGCACTGGTCGCACTGGCAACATTCGCGCGAGCGTCTGCGCGAATCCGTGAGCGCGCGACTCGGCGACGCGCTCTTCGAGGCGCTAGCCGCTCGCGGACACGAAATGGCGCTCGAAGACCCATACGCTCCGATCCGCCAGTTCGCGTCGACTTTTCCAGGCACCGCCGACGGCTACGGCTACGGTGCGACGATATTGTCGTCCGCTTCGCTGACCGTCTGAGGCGAGGCCTTCAACGTTCCCAGACGCTCCTTTGCCTCTTTTGCGACGGCGACGCCCTGTTCATTCGTAAGATTCGTCCCGAGATGGGTGTTGATCACCTTCGTGATCTCCGCCGGAAATTCGGCGGCCGGTTTCTTAGAGGCCGCCTGGGCGGCGGCCCGCGCGGCCGGGTTCGTTAGCAAATGGCCCACGAAGGCCGCCGCGTGCTGGGAAACATCGGGATCCGCCACGTATAACTCCTAACGGTAACTTGAACGCTATTCGAGCATGCGAGCTCGGAACACCTTGAATAAGGGACGGGATTAGCGATGGATGCGCGGCGCGGCACGGTCGTCTTCGTGGTGATGCCATTCGCCGAACGCCAGTCACCCGCGCTCGGTGTCAGTCTGCTGACCAGCCTGTTAGTGGAACGCGGCATCTCGGCGCGGGTCGATTACCCGTTGCTCGACTTCGCGCGCAGGCTCGGGCCGGAACTCTACGACGCGATCTCGCAGAACGTGGCCGGTAGCAGCGCGCTCCTGGGCGACTGGATTTTTTCGCACGAGCTGCGCCCGTCCTTCGACGCCGACGTCGCTCGCTACGTCGACGTGTATCTCAAAGACAGCTCGAGCGCGTTCGTTCAGAGCGTCCTCGATGCGCGCCAAGGCGTCGCGGCGTTCCTGGACGATTCGCTCGACCGTCTGCTCGCGCTCGAGCCGGCCCTGGTCGGCTTCTCCAGCACGTTCGCACAACACGTCCCGTCGCTCGCGCTGGCGCGCCGCTTGAAGGCGCGCGCGCCGGAAATCCCGATCGTGTTCGGCGGCGCGAATTGCGAAGCCGAGATGGGGCGCGAGACGGCGCGCAGTTTTCCGTTCGTCGACTCCGTCGTCTCCGGCGAAGCCGAAGAGTCGATCCTGACGCTGCTCGACGACGTGTGGGCGGGCCGGCCGCCCGCGAAGCTCTACGGCTTCGAATCGGCCAAGCGCACCGACCTCGACGCGCTCCCGTTTCCCGACTTTAGCGACTACTTCGACGCGCGCGGCGGCGACCCTGATGACTCGGTTCGGTTGCACTTCGAGACCTCGCGTGGTTGCTGGTGGGGTGAAAAACATCACTGTACCTTCTGTGGGCTCAACGGGGCGGCGATGGCGTTCCGGCGCAAGTCGCCCGCCCGTGCGCTCGACGAGATCGAACACCTTGCGCGCACCTACGGCGTCCGCAAACTGTGCGCCACCGATAATATCCTCGACGTTCGCTATCTCGAGACCGTGATTCCGGAACTCGCGCGACGGGAGCTCGGGCTCGAGCTCTTCTACGAAGTCAAAGCCAACCTGCGGCGCGAACAGATCGCGACGCTGCGCGCGGCCGGCGTGACCCGTCTGCAGCCGGGCATCGAGAGCCTGAGTTCGCCCGTCCTGCGCTTGATGCGCAAGGGCGTGACCGGACTGCAGAATATCCGGCTCTTGAAATGGTGTCGCGCCGCCGACGTGTATCCGGTCTGGAACGCGCTGTACGGCTTTCCGAACGAACCGCCCGAGGAATACGCGCGGCTGGCCGAGCTCGTCCCCGCGCTCACCCATTTGACGCCGCCCGAATACGCGGGGCCGATGCGGCTGGACCGCTTCAGTCCGTATTTCGAAGATCCGCGCGGGTTCGGAATCGAAGGCATCGAGCCGTTTCCCGCTTACCGCGAGATCTACGACCTCCCGCCCGATGCGCTGCGCAACCTCGCCTACTACTTCACCTTCGACCGGCCCGACCTCACCTATGCCGAGCCGTTCACGGCCGCCGTCGCACGCTGGCGCGAAGAGCACGCGCACTCCGAACTGATGGCGATCGACGACGGCACGCGACTGCTGGTCTGCGACTACCGCGCCGTCGCATCGACACCGGTCACCGTGCTCGAGGGCTGCGAACGCGCCGTGCTGTTGGCTTGCGACGACATCCGTTCGCCCGCGCAGATCCGCGACGCGCTCGCCGCGGACGGCGTGCGCGCGGGACTCGGCGAGATCGAGGCCGCGCTCGCGCGCCTGGTCGAAGGCCGGCTCGCGATCGCCGAAGAGGACCGGTACCTGAGCATCGTCGTCGACTTGCGCTACGCGCGGCCCGCCGTGCTCGGACACATCACCTCGGCGCAAGCTGCGCTCTCGGGTCGGTCTTGACGTCGAGCGGCGCCGCGGCGGCGAACACGTCGGGAGCCGGCGAACCGAGCCCGGTGCACCCGTCCCAGCCGCGCGTCGCCGCATAACCGCCGTTGTCGCCGCAGATCACGTCGCGGAACGCCGCCCCGGCCGCGTAGAACAGCGGATTGACGAAGCCGAGCGGTGCGCCCGCGGCCGCGTTGGCGCACGCGATCAGCGCTGCCCAGAGCGGCGCGACGGCGCTGGTGCCGCCCGCCACCACGTCGGCGCCGTCGACGCGGATCCGGTAGCCCGAACCGGGGGCCGCATCGGCCGCGACATCGGGAACGCCACGTTTTTCCAGCGGACGAGTGACGCCGCCGGTCAAGGTCAGCTCGAGCCCGCTCTGCCAAGACGGCAGGTCGAAACAGATGCTCTCGCCGCCGCCCGACGCTCCGCCGAGGGGTGGATCGCTCCACGCGGTCTCGCCGGTCAGCCTCGCGCCGGCGGTCTCGACGCGCGTTCCGCCGCACGCCAACGCGAACGGGCTCGACGCCGGGAAGTCGACGTGCTCGTGGCCGTCGTCGAGGCCGTCTCTCGAGCCATGGTCGCCCGAGGCGACGCAAACGGTTACGCCAAGCAGCGCCGCCGCCGCCAGCGCGTCGTCGAGAGCCGCGCGCGCCTGCTGCGTCCAGGCCGATTCCGGGCTGCCCCAGCCGATCGAGACGACGCTCGGCGCGTGCTTATCGTCGTGGATGGCGGTCGTGACCGCGTCGACGAACCCGGCATCCGTGTTCGGAGCGAAATACACGACGATCCGGGCCTGGGGCGCCACGGCGGCCGCGACTTCGATGTCGAGCATGACCTCGCCGTCCGGCCCCGCCGCGTTTCCCGACGGCTGGTTTTTCGCGTGGCCGACCGACACGGCGGTAACCCGCGGCACCGGCAAGCCCAACTGCCCAAAGTACGCCCGCAGGTCGGCCGGCCGAAAGCCGCCGCCGAGTTCGATGAGCGCGATCGTCTCACCGGGCGCCGCGGCCCCGGGGAAGCCGTAGAGCGCCGCGATTTCGGCCGGCGTGTAGGCCGAGCCCGCGCTCGCGCCCGTGGACCGCAGCCGGATGTGGGGTTTGGCTTGCGGACGATCGTCGAGCCCCAGCACGGCGGTGACGACCCCGCGGAGCTCACTCGGCAGACTGAGGGCGCCGACATGCCCGCGGTACGAGCCGTCCGCGTATTCGAAGGCGTGCAGGGCCACGCCGAACGCGCGCTCGGCCTGCGCGACCGTTCCCGCGACGACGACCGCGCGGCGAACGTCGCTGCGCTGGACGACCTGGAGCCCGTTGCGCTCCGCGAAGGCCGCGACGATCGCGACGTCCCGGCCGTCGCTTCCAAAGTTCTCCGCGAACTCGCGCCGTCCCAGACGCATGGGCGACCGGTCGCGGCGATGCAATCGGACGGCGGCATCGGCAAACGCCACGGCCGCACGGCGACGCACCAAGAGCGTCACCTCGAGACGCTCCGCGGGATCGGCTCGGCAGACGGATTTTGATCCGGGAAGCGGGCTGCGCTCGCTGCCGGCAAGTGGAAACGTGGACATGACTGAGACCTCCGGGAGGGGCCGCTTGTGTCCCAGAATAGGAAGGTGCCGTCCCCACCGCGTCCCCAAAACGTCCCGCGCCGTCCTCCCAGGTTGGTCCGAGCGAACTTTCATGTCGCTCTCACGCGGCGCAGACACCGCCGGCCCCGCATCCGTGTCGTAAGGAGGCAATGGAAAACCTCAAGAAAGCGCTGACCGGGGCGCTCCTCCTCCCGGTCCTGGCTCTCGCGGCGACGACGCTGCCGGCGGCCGCCCAGACCCAACCCGTGCCGAGCTACGCGCAACCCGGCGATACGACGATCCGCGGCACGATCCGCTCGGTCGACGGAAAATACACGATCACCGTGCGCGACGCGAACGGCTACGTGGACAACGTCACGTTACACGATGGAACCATTATCAATCCGACGGGACTGACGCTCGCGCCCGGCGAGTCGGTCACGATCGACGGCCAGCCGAACGGCGGCACCTTCGTCGCGAACGAAATCGACACGCCCTACCAGGCCTACGGGTACCCGTATCCCGGCTACGGCTACGGCTACTACCCCACCGTGGGATTCGGATTCGGTTACGGCTTCCGGCACGTCGGTTTCGGCGGCCGAATCTAACCAGCGACGAGGTTGAAGGCTCGAGCGACGATGACGCCGGCGCTCGAGCCTCTCTGGAAATTACTTGACGAATGGGTCCACGCGCGACACGCCCGGCAGCGCCAACTCGGCATTGGTGATCGTGCGGATCGGAGTCGACGAACCGGTCTTATACACCGTGATGTTTCCGTAGGTGTTCGTCGAGAGATTCGGATAATTCGCCACGTACACGAGACCGCTCGCATCGACGCCGACGCCGGTCGGCGAGAGAATGCTCGCGCCGTCGAGGATGCGCGACGGCGTGACGTTACCGGTTTTTCCGGCGGGGAACTCGAAGACCGCGCTCGCGTACGGTCCCTGCGGGTCCGCCGCCACGTAGAGATTTCCCGCCGAGTCGAAGCTGATGCCGCCGAAGAGGTACGTCCCCGCGGGCGCGTAGCCGGTCGTGATCGTGTGGTAGGTGGTTTCGCCGTTCTTCAACGGCAACGGAATGACCAGGATCTCGGGTAGCGCGTTCGCGCCCGTCGTCGCCACGTACAGGTTCTTCTGCGCGGGGTCGAGCGCGATCGAACTTGCCGGGTTCTGGCCGGAAAGGTCGACGGTCGCGACGGCCTCACCGTTCGCGGACGGCGCGAAGAGCAGGATGTTGGAATTGTAGGTCGTGCTCTCCAGCACGTAGATGTTCCCGGCCGAATCGAGAATCGCGTCGATCGGATCGTTCACGGTGCCGGGGCCAAGCGGCCCGTAGAGACGCTTGATCGGCGCGACGTCGCCGTTCGAGCCGGCCTTGAACTCGAGCACCGCGGAGCGGCCCTGCGTGTCGTCTTGCTCGGTCACCCACATGTTGCCGTGGGTGTCCGCGAAGGCGGAAGCCGGTATCTTGAGATACGTATTAGGGCCGGAGATTTCCACGAGCGGCTTGTCGCTCGCGGTCGCTCCGACCGCGAACGCGAAGAGCGTCTTACTGAGCAGATCGGGCACGTACAGGGCTTGGTCGGCGGCCGGGGCCGGCGTCGGTGTCGCGGTCGGCTTCGGCGTCGGTACCGGCGTGGGCGTCGCGGTCGGCTTCGCCGTGGGCCCCGGCGTCGGCCCGGACCCGAGGGGAGCGACGGCAACGCTGCGCACGCCGGTGAGGCCGGTGGCGCCGCCCTTGATCGTGGCGATCGGCGCGCTCTTGCTGGTCGCAAGCGGCGCGTACACGAGAACGTCGCTATAGTTCAAGTTCACGTTCGCCACGAACACGTACCCCGCGGCGTCGACGGCGACGCCCGTGGGGATCAAAGCGTTGACCGAGTC
>Ga0116227_10006158_pt1 | contig 24563 bp, 15 predicted proteins | sample S1TSphgellanicum_FD_89693 | JGI IMG/M metagenome (GOLD analysis project Ga0116227, IMG submission 89693) | Host-associated microbial communities from peat moss isolated from Minnesota, USA - S1T2_Fb - Sphagnum magellanicum MG | ecosystem: Host-associated > Plants > Peat moss > Unclassified... | reverse complement strand
TTGCTTCAAGTTGTGGCTTACATATTTCAGGTCCAGCGAATTGTTACCGTTTGCATGGGTCACAGAAATAGCAGATTCGACTAAATTTCGCGAACCGGATGGTGTATACGCCGAATTGAGTATACCGGTATAATCCGGAGTTTGCTTATACAGGGCCGAAACCTGCAAATACTCTTTATTATTTGTTAATTTTTCCCCAAAATAAATGGTTCCCAGATCCTTTGCAGAATCCACTTGCAAAACAAGCGCATTATTTCGCGTTTCTATAGGAATGATGACAGATTGTGCCACTGACCTGAAAGCAGATAAAAGTAGTAATAAATAAAATGGTATACGGATAAAATTGAATCGGACTTTGAACATTATAAATGGTTTTATAGCTTATATATTTATTTCGTTATTTTGATCAGGGTGGCATCACCAGCCGGGATTACAAATTTGGCGGTATCACCAACAGCACTTGACTGGTGTGTAAAAAGATCTTCCAGTTGCCATCCGTTAAAAGTTTTTAAGCCAATGGCAGTTGCATTGATCGAGAACTTTTTCTCCTGGTTCCCATAGTTAAAAATTGCCAGGTAATGCGTGTTACCGGATTGTTTAACAAACATTTCTGAAGACTCTTTATCGGCTTCGAGTGATTTGAATGATTTACCATCTTTAATTACAGCCAGCAATTCCTTATTTTGGAACAGCGTTTTTGCACGCCCGCTCCAGGCTCCTGGTATTGAAAAATCATCCCCGACGATAAAGGTTCCGGTAACAATTGCCGAAAGTGTCCTGGCTTTATTGGCTCCCAGACTTTCATCTCCAAGTACTACGTGGTCGGCATCCATGTAATCATACATGTGGGTTTGCCACCAACCATAAGTAAGGCTATTCAAAGTGTATTTTGTATGGTCTATCGTTTTAAAGGCATCACATGCAATTCTTCTCATGTGAATGTATCTACCAGAAGCCATAGTTGGAGAAATAGCAGCGTAAATCAACATTTTATTATCCAATTGTTTAAGCAGAAAAGACATCCCAACTTCATAGGCCTGCATTCCGGTCTTGATCTTCTGATCATAAAAATGATCAGATTCTATAGCTGCGTGCCCCAGAAAATCGATTTTGATCATTTCATAACCACATTCCTTTAATTTACCAATCACAAGGGCAATTCTTTGTTGCGTACCCGGATGTGTAGGATCGAGTGCTCTTGCCCCGTCAATATCGTGGTAACCCCGCCCTACTTTGGTCCAGAGCTCAGAAAATTTGTAATTCCCACCTTCAGCCCTTCGGTCTCCGCCAGATTGAAAGCCCCAGTCGGTAAAAGGAGCCCAGTAAATTCCCGGTTTAAGTCCTCTTTTTTTAACATAATCCGCAAATTCTTTTAGCTTGGAATAATCTCCTTCCAATCCCCCTTTTAGCATATTGTCCCAAAAGGAATCCAGGTCAACATACAAGGTACCCTCGCTTCTGAAAACTTTCAGGCTGTCTGCAAAAAAATCGGTGACTTTAACAATCTTATCAAATGAAATTTTCTCCTGCATGGCTCCCCAGCTATTCCAGCCCAGGGGTGTTGGTTGTTTCCATTTAAAAACAATTGGAGGCTCCGCAATTTTATTTGCTTTTGCGTAGGTATCCATCCCCGTTCTCCAGTCGTCAAATAAACCATAAAAGATCATCGGCGATTTAACTACAGGTCCTTTTAAAGCACCATGCGGAATTGTATCTCTGGTGATGTCTTTATTGGAAAAACCCGCTTGCACCCTGATAAAAGTATGCCCCGAATCATCAATACCTGTAACAACGCCAGTTTTCCATACCCGATGGTTGACTGATCCAGAAATCAGACCTTTAAATGAACGATTCTTATATATTGCTCCGACCTCTGCACTAACCTGCTGCTCATTTTTTAACAAAACCTTGGAGTTATAGCTGATAAAGGTATCGTTATCAAAAGGCACAAATACACTTCTGATTTCTTTGCCACCATTCAAAACGGATAGCGTTCCCTGAACAGGAATGATCTCATTACTGCTTACACCTGCGCCTAAGATTTCAATTTCGCACAAAAAATAAGGCAGTTGCTCATAGGTATAAAATATCTGCCTCATGCCAGGTTTTCCCGGTTCCCTGAGGTCAATGATATGTTTTACACCTTTTCCAAATGGATTGGAAACCGGAATACTGGAATAAGTCCGATGCAGATAATCCTTAGAACTATAATTTGTCTGATTGTTTTTAAAGGTTGAAAAACCATTTTTCAGCAATCCATCAGCATCCTGAAAAACATCAAACGTTCCTGACTTCAAATCATAAATGATCTTTCCAGATTTACCAAATTTAAACGTAAGGGCATTGGCCGAGTTCAGGCAAAAGACTAGAAATAATAAACAAGAAAGTAATTTAAATTTTGCCATTCTATTGTTTCAATTGTGTGTATGTGTGTATTTCTTTGACCTCACCGTTCACTTTTACTTTTACTCTTTTTGCCCTTGGCGAAACGATCCTGTAGTTCACAATTTTGCCGTCCTTCCAACTCATGTCTACCGTAAAATTACCCCTGGCCTTAAAGCCTTTTACATTTCCATAACTTTTCCAGGCATCTGGCAATGCCGGCAGCAATTCAATAAAACCATCATGACTTTGTAACAGCATTTCGGCGATGCCTGCTGTGGCACCAAAATTACCGTCAATTTGAAAGGGCGGACCGGCAGACAGCATATTGGGATATACCCCGCCGCCTGCACCATAATTAATATCCGTCCTCAACGTTGGTTTTAAGATTTCTTTCAACAATTTAAATGCACGGTTCCCGTCCTGTAGCCTTGCCCAAAACAATAACTTGTAGGCAATCGTCCAACTCGGACCATCATCTCCCCTAACCTCCAGCGTTTTCTTTGCTGCTTCTGCCAGGTCTGGAGTTGAAGAAGGGCTAATCAATGATGCCGGATATAAACCATATAAATGCGATATATGCCTGTGTTCAGGATCGGTTTCTTTGTAATCTTCTAACCATTCCTGAATCCGCCCGTCTTTACTGATTACCCCCGCAGGTGGTACTAGTTTTAATTTTTCCTGTAATTCGGCCCTAAATGCGGCATCAACATTTAACAGTTTTGAGGCAGTGATCACGTTACCAAATAGTTCCCTTACAATCTGGTTGTCGATAGTAGGCCCCATTGAAATACTCGCTGTTTTTCCATTGGGAAGATAGAAGGTATTCTCCGGAGATACCGAAGGTGAAGTAACCAGCCAGCCAGATTTAGGATCCCTGATCTGCGCACTCTTATAGAATTCTGCTGAGCCCTTCAGTATCGGATAAATACTTTTCAGATATTTTAAATCCTGACTAAAGGCATAATGTTCCCAGAGATTATTACACAACCATCCCGACCCAGCATTTGAAGCCCCCCAGGAAGCACTTTCTCCAGGTTCTGTAAATCCCCAAACGTTTGTGATCACATGGGCAATCCATCCATCTGCATTGTAATAAGCCTTTGCCGTCCGTTCACCAGGCTTGACCAGGTTCCTCACCAATTCTGCCAAAGGCAGGTTCAATTCAGAAAGATTAGCCACTTCTACCGGCCAGTGGTTCATCTGCACATTGACATCCAGATGATAGTCGCCATTCCATGGGGTATGGATTTCTTTTGCCCATAACCCCTGCAGGTTTGGAGGCAACAGCCCTACCCTGGTACTGCTGATGCTTAAGTACCTGCCAAACTGAAAAAACAGGGAGGCCAGAGCAGGATCTTTATCAAAATCCTGATAGAAATTGGCTAACCTGACATTGGTAGGCAGTTTCGAAGCAGTGCCCGAACCCATATCGATATGCAGTCGTTTAAACAATTTCCTATAGTTTGCCATGTGCTTACTTTTCTGTAAAGCGTATGTTTTCCCCATGGCTGCTGCCAGAACCTGCTTTGTTTTCTCTTTAAATGGAAAATTCCTGAAATCTGTCGCCGCAGCAATATAAATCACAACTTCAGTAGCATTTTTAACCACTAAAGCATTGTTTTCGGCGGTTAAGGTTCCACCTTTTAACCGGGCATTTACCCTGGTCAGGTATCGCATCCCTTTACCATCAGTTCCATTATCCAGCTGTCCGGACATTTGTAACTCTTTCCCTTCAGTTCTTAAGCTAAACCTTTCAGGTCTGTTCAGTGTAATTTTAAAGTTCAACTGCCCTGGCTGATCAGCGGTGAAACGGATCACGCTGATATCGTCATCAAAACTCGTAAAGTATTCCCTTTTATAATTTACACCATTAACCTGGAAACTACAATTGGCTACTGCCTGGTCTAACGACAGCTCGCGATGGTATTGTTTGGCTTCAGGTTCTGCTGACCGGCCATTTTTATAATTAAAATCCAGCTCCAGAGCACCAAGGGTTTGGTATTTACCCCATTGTGCGCCACCCGAACCAGCTCCCTTACATACAAAATCTCTGTTCACCAAATCCTGAGCCTCATCGTTTTTTCCATCCAGAATAAGCTGCCGTATTTTGGGTAAACTTTTATACGCTTCGTAGTTGTTGGCATCTTGTGGCCCACCAGACCACAAGGTGATGTCGTTAAGTACTATTTTTTCTTTTGATACACCTCCATCAGGAGTCATACCCAATCGCCCGTTTCCCAATGGCAGCGTTTCCTCCCAAATTTTGGCAGGTTCTTTATACCATAATCTTAGTGGCTGTTGCGCAAATATATTTTTTGCATAGCACATTAAAATCAGGATAAACAGATGCTTCAATTTCATGGTCATAGGTTGTTTTTGATGTATGTATTTTTAATAACTATCGTGGTCAGGACACCATTCACTTTAAGGCCAACTTTCTGCGTATTTGGGGTAGTTAAACGATAAGAAGTAACTTTTCCGTTTTTCCATTTAAAGCTTACAGTAATGTTTCCCCTAACCTTTAAACCTTTAACTTCACCAGAACTTTTCCATTCATCAGGAATAGCCGGTAAAAAATCAATAAAGCCTTCCTGGCTTTGCAGAAGCATTTCTGCTACACCTGCGGTATAGCCAAAGTTTCCATCAATCTGAAAAGGCGGGTGTGCGCAAAGTAAGTTACCATAAATACCACCACCCTGATTGTAATCTATCCCCTCACCACCAACCAGGGTAATGAAGTTTTTTAAAATTTTATAAGCATGATTTCCATTGTGTAACCTGGCCCAAAAATTCATTTTCCAGGCCATAGACCAACCTGTAGATTCATCGCCCCTGGCAGTTAAACTGACTTCAGCTGCGCGGGCTAATTCGGGGGTTTTAGTTACACTAATCTGTCTGCCCGGATGCAATGCGAATAAATGCGAAGCATGTCTGTGTTTATCATTCGGATCGTCTTTATCTGCTTCCCACTCCTGCAATTGGCCCCATTTACCAATCTTAGGTTTTAAAAGCCCTTCTCTAAGTTTGGCAATATGGTTGCGATAGCCGGCATCTATTTTTAAAGAATCAGCAGCCTCCATATAATTGGTAAATAAATCATATACAATCTGCTGATCATAACTCACGCCGTCTTCCGTCGGACCATGTTCTGGAGACCAGCCATTCGGTGCTACAATTGATCCATCCGCTCTACGTTTCAAATGATCGTCCCAAAACTCAGAGATCTCTTTCAGAATGGGATAAGCAAATGTTTTCAAATAGGTTTTATCCTGGTTAAAAGCATAATGGACCCACAAAGCCTGCGCATACCAGGCGCTTCCCGGTGTATTCCATAAAAAGCTTTCCCCACCAAAAATATTATTCTCTGTTTTTACCGTCCAGCCGCGAACCCCGGGATATTCTTTTTGCGTGTTTTCTTTTTTGACTGCCCGCATGCTATTGATATAATCCAAATACGGCACATTACTTTCAGCAAGGTTCGTCGGCTCTGCCGGCCAGTAATTCATCTGAATATTGATGTTTGAATGGTAATCAGAACGCCATGGCGGGTTATTGCTATTGTTCCATAAACCTTGTAAATTAGCCGGCAAACCGCCTTTCCTGGAAGAGCTGATGAGCAGATACCTACCATATTGAAACAATAGGATTTCTAAACCAGGCTCTTCATTTTTCTTATAATTCAGAATTCGCTGAACCGTAGGGACGTTCTCAGTTACCTTACCTTTTCCAATTTGCAATGCAACACGGTTAAAGAGGCTTTGATAATCCTTTATGTGATTAGATTTTAATACCTCATATTTTTTTTTCCTTACATTCACTAAATTTCTACCCACAACCAGTTCAGGATTTTCTCCTTTCCAATGTTTAGCCCTTTGGTTCAAATAATCTGTTGCGGCAGATAAAAACAAGGTAAAAGCATTGGCACTTTCCAAATGGATTTGACTATTTCCTTCCGCGTCTTTGTCAATTGATAAGGTTCCCCCTTCATGCCTGATTTCTAAAGTAGCGGCATATTTCAGCCCATTGTCCAATATCCCGCTAAAAGTTAACTGATTTGAACTACCCTGCGTTTTACCTAAATGTGCATCTTTAAGTCTTATGGTTACCGAATACGCATTTTTGGCATTAGAAGTATAGTTAAAAACCATCACCTGATCTGGATGGCTGGAAAAATAAGTTCTGTCAAACGAAGCTTGATTGTATTTATAACTCGTTTGAAGCAATGCGTCATTTAAGTTTAAAACCCTCTGATATGCACTGGCTTTGCTTGCATCTACATTTTTAAATTGTATAAAAACATCTCCAAAAGCCTGATATGAACCTGTTTCATGCTCATCTCCGGTCCATAAACTGCTTTCGTTAAACTGTATGTGTTCCTGGTCTACACCTGAAAAAACCATCGCCCCCAGTTTTCCATTGCCAATTGGATAGGCTTGTGTCATCCAGTCTTTAGCGGGCTTATTGTCCCAAACCTTTAGCTGATCATTTTTGACCTGAGCTTGTGCTAAATTACCGACAAGCGCAAAAATAATAAGTAAACCTGCTGCTTTCCATTTTATATTCATAGTCCATTCATTTGTCTGCGTATTCAAATGGCAATCGTTAAGAATCCGCCATGCTAGTTCTAACCAACAGCATGACGGAAATAACCTTAACAATTTACACTTATTTTATATTACTGGTAATTCCAGAACGTAATCTCAGACATATTGCTCTGTCTGGACTCAGAATTGGCTGTGTGTTTAATTCTTATTCTGATATACCTCACCGGCGGAGGGTTCGCTATCACATTAAATTTCTTAGCCTCACTACCATCATCGGTTCTCACAGCATCAACCAATAGTTTCCAGCCCTTTGCTATGGCCTGGTCCTTCCATCCAGCGTTATCAGCAGGTAATGTAGTGGCGGCATTGGTTATATCTGCTATTCCCCAGATTTCAAACTGGTCCGGATTGTGGCAGCAATTCCTGCCAGTTTCTTCAACCTTAACCAGATTAGTATAAATCTTTCCCATATCAAAAGTAATGGTATGCGGCAAAGTAATGTTGTCCCTGCTGTGAAATATATTAGGATAGCCCTGAGGCCCCTGGCTACCATCCCAGAGTTTACTTACCGGACATTCATCCAATGTACCTACGTCATTTGGCAGAACATATTCTTTAAACAGCGATTTTTTACACATTACTTCTTTAAATTCATAAGGAGGAAATGTGCTGTAACTATTTACTTCAAATATATCTAAAGCACCAGAGGCCGGTTTGTATGATGATTTGTAAAGTATTTCAGTTCCAAACTTATAATCTTTCAAAGTTAAAATGCTATCACCAGGCGCTAGATTAACTTCCTTAAGGTTACCGGCTATACTTGTGTATTTTACTTTTGTTGTAACATTAACGGTATCAGGTTTATTAAAATTCATTTCCAAACTCCCATCGTAATTTCTTACAGAAGGCATCTCTGCATTGTAAGCTCTGTTCAATAAACCGGCCTGGTATGTTGGTCCATATACCTTCACATTGTTTACTTGCTTGGGAATAGACTTGTTACCCTTATTATCATATGAATGAACAACAAAGGAATACACAAATTCTTTAAGGTTTGGTATGATGACAAAAATACTGTCTGTTTTAACATTAACGGCTACAATTTGAGAGTCTGTTTTATTATTCCAATAAACGACATACTTCGTGATACTCGGATCAGAACTCGATTTCCATTTTAATTGTGTCCGTAAATTTCCAGGACTGCTTATCACCTCACCTGCACTACCAGTGTATACAATTTCATGACCAGCAAAAAAATTCCGGAAATCGGTTTGTTGCTTTTTACAGCCCATTACAGTAACGAGTAGAAAAAGACCAATAAAAATTATAAGATTTTTCATCTTTCTATAATTTGATATGTAGTTCAATTGATATTTTTATTGAGGTGTTCCATAAGGAGTAATCTCCATGAGGTGGGCACCAGTCTCACGTCCCCATACAGTAGCTACGGCTAATCTTAAATATTTAACAGAAGGTGCTGCAAAAGGCACTTTAAAGCTTACTCCTTTTCTAACAAAGTCCTCATCTGAGGATGTAGTAGATCCCGGAGCATTGCCAGATGGAGGATCAGGGAAACGGAAGTTTCCTAAATTAACCCAATTTCCGATAACAGTACCTTCATCAGCTCTTACCGGAAGTTTAATATCCTGCGGACTTGATGAATTTGTTCCCCATAAAGAAAATTCTTTTGGATTCGCATAATTATAGGTGTACTGAGAACCAAGCCTTTGGAATAAAACAAATCTGCTCAATTTATAGGTTTTTCCTATACTAAAGCTGCAGGAATACGGTAAAGGCTCACCAAACTTGGTATGCCAACCATTTCCATCTAATTTGCCATCAAACAGATTAGCGATCTGCCAATTGTAGTCTATTTCCGTATCTGTCTTAAGATTTAAAGTACTTAACTTAGACTTATCCATAGCTTCTTCATACAAAGGAGTAATTGTCCGTTTAAGCGTATCAGAAATATTGCCCCATTTATCGGTAGTATATACGCCAAATTCACGTTCAACGGAAGAAAAACCTGTTATCGAGTAGTCAATCTTCGCATTTTTTGTAAAATACTGATCCTCGATCTCCATAGCTCGCGTATTTTTATTATAACTTACGATAATAATTCCAATCTGCTTTTTTAGCGGGTTCTCTCCGGTTACGTTTACCCCGCTAAAATCCGGAGATAAATTTAAAGAAGGCCTCACAGCCAAGTAAATTGGTGTCAGCGGATTTACCGTTACCGTTACAGGATCTGACATTATATTTGCTCTTGAAACTGTATATAGTGTTACTTCGTAAGGCTTTGCTTTTGCAAAACCATCAACAACAACAGTATCGGTATAATAAGAAGACTTGGTCTCCCTATCTATATTGTCACCAATTTTATATTTAGCCAATACATATAAAATATTCTCAGATTTAGGCAGATCGTAAGTAATATTCGCTCCACCATTAAAATTATCTATCTTAATATTACTAACAGGCAGAGGCTTGGTTTTATCATCAGAAACAACAGTATTGAAACCATTATTTTTCTTGCACGCTGCGATGCCGGCTATCAGCATAATCAAACATAACGACAAGATGTATCTTTTTATATTCATGATCATATAGTTTAAATAGGATTACCAGAAAGGATTTTGAACTAAATTGGGATTTACCGGCAAATTTTTACCCTTAATAGGCCATAGATAATCTTTTGTATTAAATACAGGAACAAATAAAGTACGTGGGCGATAATAAATTAAAGCCTGATCTTGAAAAATACTCCATCCTTGCATCGGACTGGCCATTACTCCTTGTAATTCTTTCCATCGGCGCAGGTCCCATCCTGGTATAGATTCAAAAGCCAGTTCAATTCTTCTTTCCTGGTGAATAATTTGACGAAGGCCAGCCTGATTCGCATATTTTAAAGGACTTGTAGACAGCTGAGCCGTCCATGCTTCAGCAACCGTTGGAATTTTGGCCCTTCTTCTTACCACATCAATATAAGGTAATATTTCCGTATAACTTTTCCCTTGTTCATTTAGGGCCTCTGCATACATCAGATAAAGATCTGAAAGTCGCATTAAAGGATAATGAAATTCCGCATAGGTAAGCTGTGTACCATACACAGTCAGATAATTCACCATTTTCTTTGCCCAATATCCCGAAATATTGGTGTGATTTTGATCTTTAGGCCCCGCATAGCCTGTACCTCTTGCCTGTACGTAAAATGCATTAGTCGGATCTAATTGACCGTTACCATACCAAACACCTCCATCAAATCCTATAGAAGCATAGAATCTTGGCTCCCTTTTAAAATGTGCATTTACGGTTTCATAGCCATTGTGTACGTAATACTGATCTTCAGCTGTCCCTGTTTTTAAAGCATATCTATTTCTGTAGTCCCAGGTTCTATCTTCATTAATAGGTAATCCATTTTTGGTATAAAACAATTCCTGTTGAGCAATCGGCACTGCAAAAGTCGACTGAGCACTACTTAAATTTGAAGCTGCGGCAGCGGATAAGCGTGGTATAAATTTTTCTTGCTTTCCAAATCCAAAAAGAGGAGCCATACCCCAGATCAATTCTGTATTTAATTCCCATTTCTCAGTAATAGCTGTCTGGAATGCTAAAACATCGATCAGTTCCTGTGGAAGATTAGACGGCATATTTGCTGTAGGGATAAAAGTATGCAACTTTAAACCACTAGCTAAACAGGCATTTAAAGCTGTAGAACATGCTTCAGCTGCCCGGTCCCATTTCTTAGAATCAACCTGTGGGTTAAATAACAATTGTCCGTCTTTATTACTAAATCCAGTATAGTCTGGATTTCCATTAAATAAAGGACTTGCAGCAGTGACCAAAATTTGGGCTTTTACAGAAAGTGCGATAAGACCGGTTATTCTTCCCAATTCCTGAGCTTGATTTTGAATTTGATTTGGCAAATCCGGAATAGCCTCATCAATTAAACGCACCATATAATTAACCACTGAATCTACAGGGCTTCTTTTAACTCTAGTGGCCTCAATAGAACTATTAATAGGTAGATTCACATCAGTAATTGGTATAGGGCCATACATTCTGAATAAATAAAAATGATAGTAAGCTTTTAAAAACTTAGTTTCCGCAATCCATCTTTTCTTCTCTGACTCTCCGAGGTCAATAGGTTTATCAATGTTTTCAAGCATAATATTACAGCGTCTTATCGCTGTAAACATAGCCTGTCCACCTTCAGAACCATCCCAATAATTCAAACCGGGCTCGCCACTGGTCTGTGTACCTCTCATCATGTTAAACCCTACAGGATTAACACCTTGATTGTCTTTTATTTCATTTGGTGCCGGATACACAATCTCTCCCGAAGTAGCAAATCCTGCATCCATCCATGGGTATTGCAATTGTTGCAATGTGGAGTAACAACCAAACAAGTAGTTTTCTGCTTCATTACGGTTTCTAAAAGCATAATCTATTGTACCTACGTTATCTGGTGTAACGTTCAGATACTTTTTACACGATGTTAAGGACAATGCCAAAACAATGGTGTATAAAAATTTTGAATATAATGACCTCATGTCTTTATTCTTTATATTAACTATAAATTAACATTTATTCCAAGGTTAAATACCCTTTGTAAAGGATAAGAGAACCCATTACCTCCTATTTCAGGATCCCACATGGTGAAAGGACTCCAGGTCACCAGATTAAGTCCGCTAAAATAAACCCGCAGTTTTCTAACATTGATCTTGCTGACCAGGCTACGCGGAAGCGTATATCCTACTTCCAGAGACTTCATTCTCAGAAAACTACCATCGCGCAGCCACCATGAACTATTTTGACGGTTATTTTCTATCACCGCGCCATTCAATCCAAGCCTTGGGTACAGCGCGTACAGGTTTTGATTATCTTCCGACCAATGGTCGTCTGCGAATTGCTTAATTACCTGGGTATTTCCTGGCAGCCAGGAATCAGGACTTTTAATAAATGGACTTGTCCTGCCTGGATCTATTGTAAAAGAAACTCCGGCCTGACCCTGAAAAAATACATTAAAATCAAAGTTCTTATATCCAGTAGACATCCCGAACCCATATACAATCTGAGGTACTGTCGGATTCCCAAACCAGGTTCGATCCTTCTCATCTATAACTCCATCGCCATTTAAATCACGATATTTAATATCTCCCCCCATTGGCGCAATACCATTGGTGCTGAATATCTGCTTTGGTGAATTTTTAGCCTCATTATCGTCAACAAATAACCGCTCGGCGATATAACCAAAATTTCTATTAATGGAAACGCCTTTATGGAGGCGATATCTCTCATCGTAATCAGGTTCTTCGAATTGAGTATATTTATTTTTAGCGAAAGTAAAATTAGCAATTGAAGAGATCCATAAATCTCTATTAAAGTTATGTTTTCCATCAAGGGAAAATTCTATTCCCTGAGATTCTACTTTCCCTATGTTAGCTGAGATCTTTGATTCTAAGCCCATTGTGGTTGGAATATCATTTCTTTCCTGTAAAATATCAGACTTATAATTCTTATAGATCTCCGTTGTCAATCTTATATTTTTGAGAAAAGTAAGTTCCAGACCTAAATTAATTTGTTTAGATACTTCCCAGGTTACATCTCTATTTTCATAATTTTTAATAGATACACCATTATGGGAATAGCCAAGATTTGTTCCAAATGATGCAGGATTACCTCCATTTAAATTAACATTTGACAAGTAAAAAAACCTTCTGTCGCTAATGGCATCATTCCCTACCAGACCGTAACTGGCTCTAAGTTTCATCCTGTCGATTACATTGGCCAGATTTCCATAAAATTTCTCTCCTGAAACAATCCATGATGCGCCAAGGGTTGGAAAAAACCCAAATCTATGGTTTTCAGAAAAACGCTCAGATCCGTTGTAGCCAAAGTTAAATTCGATGAAATAACGGCTTTTATAAGCATAAGTAGCACGTCCCGACACGCCTAAATTCCTAAATGGCAATGAATTTGTTAAAGGGGTATTAATTTGATATGGGTCGTCAATATTTGAATATAGGGTTTGCTGTTGTGTACCAATCAATGCGGCACTTACATTATGATTCTGACCAATGTCGATTGAATAATCCAATACCCCTTGCAAATAAAGGAAAGTATTTAATCTACTGAGACCCGGATAATAATTTAGATATTCCCTGGCCTGATCTGGCTGGCTGTTAATCCAGTTTAAGGTATATTGATTGGAGGCTTTATCATAGGATTTAACATTATAAAAATAAGGTGCATAAGCCAGTTCAGATTCAAACCGGCCGTATCTGTTGGTACTGAATATGCCCTTAAAGTTCAATCCTTTGGTAAGAAAATCCAATTTCTGGTTCAATTCCAGCTGAGCAACCATTCTTGATTCAGAGAATCTTCTGTTTCCTCTAAGCAAAGCTGCATATGGATTGATGTTTTTTACATCAAATGAAGAGCCGGACGGTGGAGTACTGCCATCTGCCAAAACAGTTGCATCCGTATTGTTACCAAAAAGAATATGCTGCACACCTGCATTAGCAGCATCGGGTTCATAATAAGCAGGGAAATCAACCGGGCTTGTATGTGTGGCAATGTTATAAAGATCTGTCGAAAAAGAAGGATCATTGGTCATAGGACCTGTATATTCATTAAAAGTACCCGATAAACGAACCACAAGTTCAGTACTGCTGGTCAGATCGATATTAATATTTGACCGCAACTGGTAGTTTTTAAAGCTGACATTATTCTTGTTGTTATTCCTAATGTCTGTCTTTAATATACCATTGTCATCTGAATAGGAACCAGCTATATAATAACGGGCCACCCCACCCCCACCTGAAACATTCATGTTTACTCTTTGTGTACTGGTACGTTTTTTAAACAGCATGTTCATCCAGTTTACAGCAGGATAAACAAAAGGGTTACTACCAGGCGCACCATCCATGGTCGCCTGGGTATTCATGATTTTATTCGGTGTATAAAGCCTTTCACTTGAATTTCTGGTAATGATGGCTTCATTATAAAGTTTCATATAAGTAACCGGATCTGCGATTTGTAAGGACTTGGTTGCTTCAGAACTGGAACCCTCTAATCTAAAATTGATCCCTGGCTTTCCATTCTTTCCTTCCTTGGTTTTAACAAGGATTACACCATTTCCACCCCTGGCCCCATATAAAGCTGTGGCACTTGCATCTTTCAGGATCGAAAAGCTTTCAATATCATCAACCTGCAAACGGGCAAGATCAGAAGAAGTCATTTCCACATTGTCAATCAGGATTAAAGGATCCTTTTTATATCCGAATGTGGTTACCCCTCTGATAAAGAAATTGGAATTGTCCTGTCCCGGTTGTCCGCTTGGCTGAAAAGCAATCACACCAGAGATTTTACCTGCCATTGCTCCGGTCAAATTACTCGAAGGGACTTTCAGTTCTCCCGGACGCACAGTTGATACCGATCCAACAATTGCTTCCTTGCGTTGTTTCTGCCCCATGGCTGTTACCACCACTTCCTCCAACTGATCATCTTCAAGAATGGTAATGTTATATACTGTACGGTCATTTGTAACTGTAAAAGTTTGTGGCTTAAAGCCAACAAACGAAACTTTAACCACAGCACCGATTGGAGCATCTAAAACGAATTTTCCGTTTAGATCCGTTTGAGTTCCGCCTTTAGTTGTAGTTGAAACTAAACTTACACCAGGAATCGGGATGTTTTTACTGTCGATTACAGTACCGGTTACCGTTTTTTTCCCCACTTGGGAAAAGCCTTCCTGTGGATTAATCAGGATCAGTGAGACCATTATTAAACAGCTAAGTTTATATAAAAAACAAAACTTTTTAGGCACAAAATAATGCCTGTACAACAAGTAGAAATGTTTCATTAATTATTAAGTTTTTAAGTGAAAAAAAATTTAGACTAGGGCTAGTCCGATCATTTAAACAAATCATCAATTACATATTGACAATAAATTAATCAAGAAGAATTACACTTAAATAACAGCCGAAAATTGATTTGGAACTTAGGTCCGTGAGATGCCGCGAATACTGATATGTCCATAATTTATATTTGGTTGGTTAGGTTGGTTGAGACTACATGCATAGTACTGTACTATACTACACTATCCTATTACCAAAAGTAAGTAAATATTTTAGAATCCAAAATATATTTTTAGAATAAGGATTTTTTTACATAAATTATTTTCCGGCGAAGACCATAAAGTAGAAGTTTATGATAATCAATAGCCTAAGTGCGGATTCTATAATGAATTTCTCCTGATCAGTTTATTTTCCATAATGTGCTTTATGGGTTTCCTCGACAATACAAACGCTGCAGCCATTTCACCCATTTTAGCGAAATCAATAGAAAAAGTAGTGATCCCATCAAAAATGATTTCCTTAACATTATCATCGTTGTGAGACAAAATGCCCAAATCCTTACCTGGCTTCAGGCCCTTGATTTTAGAATCTTTAAGAATCTCCCACAATTCGAGATTATGGATGGTAAAGTACACTTTATCTGCCGCTATACTACCTGGTTCATATTTACTCTTGATCACCCCATTGATGTCATAATCTTTTATGAACCGCTGAAATGAGTCCAGCACATCATTTGGTTCTGCAGATTGCTGCTTAAAAAAGAAAACAAACTGGTCAAACTCTTTAATGCGATCTGCCAGTGCTACAAAAGCCTGATAAGAAGATTCCTTAAATTCCTGAACAATATAGGAATGCTCTTCGCTCAGGTTTAACTGCCGGTCAACAATCAACAGCTTATTCATCGGCAATTGCAGTACTAAAGGTATAGCTTCAGAAGTATCGATAGGTGCAATCACATACATCCCGTATTTACCTTTAATGTTATTAATGGTAGTTTCAAACACCGAAAAATTATTGTGGTGAAAAAAGACGTCCACCTGAATATTTTCCCCTATCTTGTTTCTGAAGCTTTGGTAAAATGTCTCCTGAAACGTATCAAAGGCATACAACACCAGGCATACTCTTAAATGTTGTTCCGTATCTTCCGTGGCAACAAAATATCCTTTTCTATTTTTAGATTCGATGATGCCCCTATTTACCAGTTCCTTATACGCTTTTGCAATCGTTTCCCGGGCATAACCAATCTCCGTGATCATCCGATTTACCGAAGGTAAAGCATCTCCCCGAACTAATATCTTTTGATCCAAAGCATTAATAATTCCCTGAACCAATTGTTCATGTTTAGAAAAAGTAGAGACCTCTTCTAAACCTTTAATTTCTTTAATTAATTGATATAGCTTCATTCAGAAATGCGATAAAACAGCAAAGGTTGATTGCGAACGTACTAATATTCGATGGCTAATATATAAAAGTTTTTATCATAATCTTCCAATCGTTTTTTTAGCGACAAATTCGTCAAAGAAATAAGTACGATAAGAATTGCCGATAGGTATTTCGTTTTCGCCAATAAAAACCATGTTATTGTTGAAGGAATCGAGATGATGAGATCGAACGGGATTGGGTCTATCCATTTTAAAGCAAGTCTGCTTAAAACAGAATTATCAATTAAGTTATAGCTATCTTGAACAGCAACACTGTTTCAAGATCAATTTTAAACACACTGAAAATAAAGACACTAATCTTTAAGCAATTCTGCCATGGCAACAAAACTCTAGATCTATTTGGTTTACATTATTTTGACTGACCGCTATGAATTAACGCCCGATCAAAATCTGCTAACAATTTTATCCAGGCCGCTTCGGCTTGCCATACAAGTTCGGCCCAATGAAAGGGCAATTCATGCTTAAGTAATACTATAGAGCCATAGGCATTGTCGACAATATCAATACATATTTTTGAGGCTGGTAGCTCTACCCAATTAGCCTGCCAGCTGAACACCAACCTGCTGGGTTTACGAATTTCGAGATATTCTCCAAGGTGGCTGCGGTTAACACCATTTAGGGATGCTATGTAAGCAAAATGTCCACCTATGAAGGGTTCCGACTGGCTGCTGATCAGGTCGTCAGCGGTGACATCTGAACCAAAAAAAGCGGTCAGCATGATTTGTGTATCCAGCCAGCCCTCAAAAACCTGTTCAGCTGAAGAAGAAAATTGATGGGTTGCTGTTGCCCATACTGAAAGTTGCTGATCCATATTGAAACGTTAATAGTTATACCTGAATACCAAAATAGGGGTAAATTCAGGAGATCTTGCATTGTTAATGCATTAAAATAATTAATTAAAAGTAATTAAATATTGATCAGCTTGATCACTGTCATTAAAATTCTCGCGCTCAAGGTAAATATAAATTCAACAAAATCCAAGTATTACCTGAACATACACCTATGATAAGGTAGTACCTGAGTAATTCACGAATTACTCATAAGAGCTTGATTGCCCTGTAATATCTGAAAATTAACTTGAACGATTAGATGAAAAGTCATTTCTGCTTCGCTAAAATATATGGCAGCTGACTTTATGTAAAAAACAGACCTTTAAGACATAAAAAGCCGCTTAAAATTTAAGCAGCTCTTTTATGTCTTAGAATTTGATAGCAGTATAGCAGCCAAAAAACAATCCTCTGCTAAATAGCCACAGTCTATTTCTTTGCTTTTACCTTTTTTACGGGCTCAACATCTGCTTTTCTAATGTCAAGCTCATCAATGATATTTTTAGCACCGCCCAATACATCAATGCACCACAATACGTAGCGCACATCCACACAAATGGTGCGTTTAAATTTCTTATCAAAAGCGATGTCACCGCTCATGGCTTCCCAGTTGCCATCAAAAGCCAGACCGATCAATTCACCATTTCCATTAATTACTGGTGACCCGGAGTTACCACCGGTGATGTCGTTATTGGTAATAAATCCTACAGTTAAAGTGCCATCGTTACCATACTGACCAAAATTCTTTTTATTGTAATTTTCGATCAGGTTAGCAGGCAAATCAAACTCACTATCACCCGGTACGTATTTTTGCATCACCCCATCAATAGTTGTGGTCGTTTTATACACAATTCCGTCTTTCGGTGAATAATCCTGCACATTACCATAACTTAAACGCATGGTAGAGTTGGCATCCGGATACATGATCTTTCCGGCATTTTTTTCCAAAATTGCTTTCAGATACAAATGGTCCAGTTCCGCTTTTTTCTTTTCAAAATCCGACACTACAGATCCAAAATTGGTTTTAACGTATTCTGCAGGGATAATATTTAAGGCATACTGATATCCTGGGTCTTTGGCTACCGCTTCTGGAGAAGGATTTGAAGCTACAAAAGCTTTTAATTTCTCCGGTTTGATGAAATTACTATTATCCCAAAGATAGTTGGCATACTTATCAAAAGTAGCTTCCGGGGTACCGCTCCAATATTTCTCTGCAATTTCTGCGAAGAACTTTGGTTGCGATTTTACCGGAACATCTTTGTAAAAAGAAGCTAAAATTTGTGAGAAGATCTTTTTGTCTGCAGTTTCAGTATAGGTCTCATCATAAGCTGCAAGCGCATTATTGATATTGCCCTGAACCTGCTGTACATAAGCAGCATCATCTTTTTTCTTAGCAATCGCAATCAAGGCTTTTCCTAAAGGTCCGGCATTGGCAGCCCATTGTGAAGCCTGGAAACCTTCATTAATGTAAGTACGTTGCACAGAAATTGGATCAATATCCTTATAAATCTGATCGTATTGCTCCATTAAGCCAGCGAACTCCGTTTTTTGAGCTGCCCATTGCGTAAAAGCCTTTTCTTCTGTCCTTTTTGATTCTGCAACCTTTAAACGTTTCAATTGCTCAGTCTGGCCAATAAAATACTTCCAGTAATTCGCAATTTGTGCATATTTGGAAGACAGTTTTAAACGCAGACTAACATCTTTGTCCATTTCTGCTTTCCAGGCTTTTAAGCGGATGTCACGCAATTTAACGATGGTCGGACTTACTTTTTCTGTAGCCAGATCAACTCCATAAGAAGTCAGATACCGATCCGTACGTCCAGGATATCCATAAATCATAGCAAAGTCGCCATTTTTAACACCTTTGATCGAAACCGGAAGGAACTTTTTAGGCTTATAAGGCACATTCTGAACATTGTATTTTGCCGGTTGATTACCTGTCGACGAATATACACGGAATACCGAGAAATCACCCGTTTGACGTGGCCATTCCCAATTGTCCGTATCACCACCAAATTTACCAATATTCTGAGGTGGAGTACCCACCAAACGAACGTCATCAAAACGCTCGTATACAAAAAGGATAAACTGATTGGCCTTATAAAAATCCTTCACATTGGCCTCAATAGTTGGCCCGGTAACCGCAGCTTTAGCAATTTCATTGAATACCTCGGTCATTTTAGCATCTTTCTCAGCGCCACTTAATCCCTTTGTAGCCGCATCAACCTTTGCAGTTACGTCTTCCATTCTTTGCAGAAAACGAACAAATAACCCACTGATTGGCTTCTCTTCACCGTAGTTCTTCGCATAGAATCCGTTATCAAGAATGTTGTTTTGAGGCGTAGAATTTGAAGCAATGGCATCGTAACCACAGTGATGATTGGTGAAGATCAATCCTTTATCAGACACGATCTCTCCCGTACAGAAGCCACCAAAATGAACGATGGCATCCTTTAAACTGGAACCATTGGCATTGTAAAGGTCTTTAGCGGTCAGCTTAAAACCTTGTTTTTTCATTTGCTCATAGTTTTTGCCTATCAGCATCGGGAGCCACATCCCTTCATCTGCTCTTACCGCACTGGCAAAAGACAATAACATTACGCACAACAGCAAGTAAACTGTTCTTTTCATATGATAATATATTAGTTAGTGTTGGGGCCAAATATAATAATAAAAAATAACCATTCTCTTCGGAGTCTGGCATCTGTTGCGAAAGGGCAACAGCGCCAAGGCCTCCTCTGAGAAGGTGATTTTTTTCCAAAGCAATAGGGGGGGGGTAAGGACAATGGGAAAATAGGCAGGCGTTGAGCAGGTAATTTTTTCCTAAAGTGGCAAGAGCCATGTAAAAATTCCTGGATAAATCTCAATGAGGGGCACCGTAGATATTGATGTGCTCTGCGCCTATCGCCTGTTGTTTTTTATTCGCTTTGATTTTAAAATACTTGACATCTGGACAACGCATATCAGTAAAACGGTATTGGTGCATCGGAACTTGAATAACTTTTCCAAGATGTAGTCTGAACAGATTTGTTTTCTTCCAGGTTCCCCCCTCCACTTTGGTTGTTGTAGGTTGAGCTGCTTTTCCCTCATTACCAACCTGATCTATCGCGTTCACGCGTTTGAACTCGCCAATACCATTCATATGATATCCGTCACTATCAAAATCAGCTTGAAAGTGTTTTCCAGCACCTTCTACAACAAACCTGAGTTTGCCTTCTGCAACTACCTGAAGCGACATCTCGACTTCTTCTCCAGGATACCAATAAAACTCCTTTTGAGCCGGTGCATTCTGCCAGATATCCTTTTGCCCGGTTTTAGCAAAAGCAGTTCTTCTAAAAAACGGACGAAAGGCTTTCCTTTCCAGGCTAATCTTTCCTATTTCATCTTTAACAACAGCCCAGGTCAGCCCCACATCAGTTTCCTGTTCATTCATATTTCCACCCATGTAAACAGATGGATTGTCTAAAAACTGTCCAGGGTTTCGCTTATTCAGCCTCGATTGATCAAAAGTAATCTTCGGAAGTACCACAGTTCCAGATATGCCCAACCACACATCTTTACTGGAAACTGCCTTTCGGTAATACGCACCATTAAAACAAGGCTTATTTCGATCCGGCTTTACCTCGTGCTTAAAAAAAAGAGAATCGGTAGCGCTAGCTTTGGTAACGTCAATAGACTTTGAATTACGATCCACATAAACCAAAGCAACGACAGAAGGAATGATCAACCCTAATAATAAATTTCTCATAGTTCAATATCTTGCTTGAGCGTTTGGGCGATTTGAAACAACGCTCTTGGTACATGAAAACAACACTTCCATTTACCACCCTTCAAAGACAACAAGACTTCTCCCCTTCTATTGAGATAGGCAAACCATTCACCATGCTCAGGATCACGGAAATGAGACCAAGTATACTCATGCAATTTTTCAAACCAATCTTTACACTCCGCCCGTCCCGTGAGCTTATACCCCTTGGCCATACATACCAATGCTTCCAGGTGTACCCACCAGAGTTTTTGGTCCCATTCCAATTGCTGAACTGGTTTATTTTTGATATCCAGGAAATAGAAAATCCCACCAAATTCTTGATCCCAACCATAATCGAGACTTTTCAGTGCAATATCTGTGGCTTTTTCAATCAGTTTTTGATCATTTAAGCGGACGCCAAGATCCATCATGAACCACATGGCTTCAATGATATGTCCGGGATTAATCAATCTGCCATCAAATGAATCGGAGAAGGAACCATCCAGGTTCACATTCTCCAGGATCAATCCGCTGTCCTGTTGATAGAAAATATCCATAACCTCATGAATCACATCTTTCAAAAGACCATCAACCACCTTTTTGTCCAGCAAATGTTCCATTTCTAAGGACAGGTTACTCAGGATCATCGGCAAGGCAAAATTCTTAAGATCTCGGGTTCCAGGAAAAGCTTTGTTATATTTTCCTTTCGGATTGGCGCGTCTTTTCAGAATATTCTCAAAAGTACTTTTCGCAATTTCAGCATATTTTGGTTGCGGATCTGCTTTGTATAATGCCGCAAATGCCATACAGGCAAAGCAATCAGAAAAAATATTATAGGGCTGTACAAGCGGCTTGCCAGTCTGGTCTAAGGAGAAATACCAGTCCCCCTCCTCATCCCTTCCATGCAATTCCAGAAACTCAGCGCCATGTTTAGCCGCAGCCAGCCATGCTGCTTTTTGTTCCTGCTCATTGTATAAGGTGGCAAAAGTCCAGACTTCCCTGGCCTGCAACCACATGAATTTATCGGTATCAAACACATTTCCAAAACGGTCCAAACAATTGAAATACCCTCCATTTTCCTCATCTATGGAATATTTCATCCAAAATGGCATCACATTATTTAATAACTCCTGCTCGTAAATTTCACTATAGTTCATCATCGCTCACTCAAATTGTCAATCCTTGTAGGTATTCTTTATATCTGTTAAATAAATGTCCGGCCTGCAGGTAGGCAGACTGCGGACTCATAAAATGCGAAAACTCAAAGGTGATCGCTTTATCGTAACCGGCCCTGCGTGCAGCATCCAGCTTCAACTTCAGTTTTTCAAATTTTATCGGTAAAAACTTAATGGGCATATCCCGGTCAAAACTCTCGGCATTGGTCCAGCATTGCAAACCGAATTGATCCGCAATCTTTTTGTTCACTGCAAAAAAATCATCCAGTTCATGGTAATCAATGTGTCCATCCTGGAAAGCTACAGCGTCTACAGCGCCACTAATGCCTTCAAAGATCTCGCCCCATTCCTTTTCATGTTCCTGCAGAGAGACCGCATCTTGTTTGGTTAAGGCTGAAGAAGCCGCCATGACCGCTTTTTTACCGTCGATCCAGGGAGAAATCAAAGTAGGTAAACCATTGCTCACGGCTTTACATTGCATCCCCAAAGTTCTAAAGGCTTCTGTAGCACCTTTGGTACGTCGGCTAATCTCCATACTCAAATACCAGCCCCCAAAACTTTTATAATGCCCGTACTGCTTCCATACCTCGTCTATCACGTAGCGGTTAGCGTCAATTTCATGTTGCAGATTTCCCGTATCCCAGTATTTACCGCTATCGTACAAACCGAAATAGAATTTCATACCGTACTTGTCTGCCAACTGCAGAAATAGCGCTACCAAATCAACCGGAGGATGATAACAACCAAAAGTATCTTTCAGATAGGTTGAAGGATAAGTCATAAACCGTCGGTATCCACTTCTGATCAGAATGACGGTGTCGATCCCTACCGACTTCATATGGGCAAAATCCATATCCCATTCCGCCCGGCCCCAGTTCTGGTGTGGAATGTCATGAGAAATCTCATCTATAAATGTTCCTGTTATCTTCATAAGTATTTTTGTGCTTTTAAATAGGCTACCCAATCGATGTAAGCGCTGGCTTTAAGATGAACACCATCAGGCGTGATGTCCTTTCTCAAGTTCCCGGCTTCATCTTGAAAAATCGGGCATATGTTTATATAAGTAATCTGTTCTTCCAGGGCCAGTGTTTTAATCTTTTCATTGAGCAATGGAACCAATTTATTACGTTCTTTAGTGTAAGGCTCTTTGGTCATTTCCTCATTGATCGGCAAGGCACTTTCGATGTAAATCCTGGTTTTTGGCGATTTCAGTTTGATTACCCTGATGATCCTTCTGTAATTGTTAATGCTAACTTCATTCGGCAGTTTCCGGAACAGGTCGTTAATGCCGTCCATTAAAAAAATGGCCCTGGGTTTTGCGGCCAGAATCCGATCCATCCTGGCTAAAATGCCAAAGGAATTATCGCCACCAACACCACGGTTGATGATCGGGTATGGGGAATCTGATAAGATTTCCTGCCACTCTCCACGTTCTGTAATGCTGTTACCTAAAAACACAATGGCATTTTTTGGAATGGACATTTGATCAAAATACGCTACTCGTTGCTGGTAATAACTATTGGCATAATTGCTATCGATCTTAAGGGTTTGTTGTGCTGAAACCTTTGCCGAGCAGACGATCATTAAACATATCATCAAACTGCTATATTTCATTCCTTTTATCATAATAAATGTGCTTTCTTTAAGTAATCTGCCCAAATGATATAAGCCGCAGATTTAAGGTGTAATCCATCAATACTCAATTCTTTTTTCAACTCCCCCTTTTCATCCACAAAAACATCATGAAGATTTACGTAATGCACCTGGTAAGTATTGCAAAGTGTTTTTAATCCTTCATTTAAGTTTAAGATCTTAGCATTGGAAAGCTTTTCGTACGACTTTGGCAGCATGGCAATATTGACAGGCAATACACCCTGAAAATAAACTTGGGTTGCCGGCGACTCGGCCTTCATCCTTTTAATCATGCGCAGGTAATTGGACAGGATCACCTCATTGGGGATACCTCTTTTCATGTCATTGATACCAGACAACAGAAATATCTTCAGCGGTTTTGAAGCTAACACTTCGTCCAGACGGGCCAGAATACCATAGGTCACATCGCCGCTAATGCCCCTGTTGATCACGTGTTTATTCGGAATCAACTCCTGCCATTTCCCACCCTCGGTAATGCTATTTCCAACAAAAACAATCTCTTTCTTCTGATTGGGCATCTTTTTAAAAAACTCCAGTCGCTGCAGGTAATGCCCATTGGCATAGCTACTGTCTATAGTCATCGCATCTTGTGCAGCTGCATAAAAAGGACAGGCAAGAAACAACACGCCGGTAAAAAATAATTTGTTCATTTTAAATTTCTTTATAAGCATCACACCATCATTAAACCTCAACATCTTCCGCTTTTTCTTCCGTCACCGGCATTAAAGGCACCAGCCAGGTCACCACAAAAGCAGGAATTGTAGCGATCAGTACCCAGATGAAAAACTCTTTATAGCCCAGGTAATCACTCAACAAACCACTGATCATCGAGGGAATCATAAAACCCAGATTCATCAAACCACTACCAAAAGCATAATGCGCCATTTTGTATTTTCCTGGTGCAATGTTTTGCATCATAAACAAGAT
>Ga0116227_10006157_pt1 | contig 24566 bp, 20 predicted proteins | sample S1TSphgellanicum_FD_89693 | JGI IMG/M metagenome (GOLD analysis project Ga0116227, IMG submission 89693) | Host-associated microbial communities from peat moss isolated from Minnesota, USA - S1T2_Fb - Sphagnum magellanicum MG | ecosystem: Host-associated > Plants > Peat moss > Unclassified... | reverse complement strand
TTTTAATAAATAATTATATAGTGAGATTATATAATTAATTAATTCATATTTTTATATAAATTTTAAAAAAAATATTTTAAAATATATATATATATATATATATATATATATATATATATATATATATAATTTTATTTAAAAAAATTTTTTTTTGGTCGATACCCAAATTATATTGTTGTCACAATGATACAGTAAAAGAAACCACATAAAAAAAACCAACCAAAAAGATTCAATCAAAATGGTTGGGTCCAAAACAACTTGTCCAGAATGGCACTTTGGTCAAGTTGGACATGGGAACAAAAAAACCATATGGGGAGTTTGTTTTACCAAAATTCCCAATCAAAAAGGTTGTGATTTCTTGTAACATTTGCATAAAGTATTAATATATTTATGTGAAGGTATGCAAATGAAAATTGAAATGTATTAAAGTGAAAAGAGATGACTATGATAAAAAATGGATGATTGTGAGGATGTCAACACTTCAATCAATCAAGCTAACCTCATTACATCAACGTTCAATTAAGCATCTAGCTTTTAATCAAATAAGCATCTAGGAACATTGGGGCTTGCTTTGCATGTTTATGGCCATTGTCATTTTTGCTATGGCACACTCAAGTTCACCTTTGAACTTCATTTGAGATTGAATACTTGTCGAAATGGTTGTTGTGCACATTTGAAGGTTGGATCACCTTGCAAAATCTCACCACGGATTCATTCTTAAGGTGCTAGTTGTTATGAACAATTGAAGTTCAAGTAAGTTATAATTACAAAACTTTGAATATGTTAACTTGAAAGACATGGCGCTCATGTCATGCAATTAAAAAGTTTCAATTCAAATTTGATTTTGGTTATTGAGGTGTAGTATTTATCAATTTGATGGGAAACCAAAGGAATAAGCAAAAAAATGTAAATCGTCATCCAATTGAATTTGTAGAAATTATAAAGCCTTTCAAAGGTGAAACGTTTGTAATGGACAATGAGTTCGATGAATTAAGGATGATGATAATGAGGAAAAGGATCTTGATCCTCTTTTGTTAACTTGGCAACCAAGAAAAAAAGTGCAATCAATTATGGCAACAAAACTATAGGTTTAGACAAGCTAAATCACTTGCAAAGAAAAATTGCAACAAAGATTAGAGGAGAAAGCTTTCATAAAATGCATCTAGGATGCCTCTTTTGTCTCAAAGAGAAGTAGTGGTTTGCAAAAGTTTCATAGGTTTACTTACAATGGTGCAAAAACCATTGCCATGTTTATCATAAAATATTTAAAAGGATTTGACGTCAAAATGCAAAACATAAGATCATGGAAAAGGTTTTGTTTCATGACCTTCATGTTGATGTTGTTCCACCCTATATGCACAATCTCAAGAGATTGAAATACAAGCAACAATTGGTAAAGAACTTTACATATGGGGTATTAGGTCATGTGACAAGCCAATGATCGTTGAAATTGGTAATGGAAAATGATATTGTATGCACATTTGCATCCTTTTAGTTAATATCAATCGAACAATAGGGAAGCAACAAAAATTTTGGAAGTTGACAAAAGAAATATTAAGAAAGGATATGAAAAATGTCTATTGTTGGACACATTAAGGAATGCATTTTGGACAAACTATAGAAAGGCCAAATGATCAATTGTTTTGTCTAAGAAGTTTGCCAAGTGTGTGGTAATTGGTGGACACCCAAAATTTTTATTTCTCCAAATCAGAAGGACGTTGTTAGCTCAAAGATTGCAATGAAACAATTTGAGGTGCATCTTATGCATTACTTGTAAATATATTAGGTACACATGTGTCATTACATTTTCCTAGTAAATTTTTGTTTTAATAGTGCTTCAATTTCATTACTATGTAGAGATTTGTGGAAAGCTTCTTTTGGTCATTAATGTAAAGATGCAAATTCAAGTTACATAGAAATAACCATAATGAACAATTTTCTCCATGAAAACTTTCAACTTATTTTAAGATATGATGTTCATATTATGATAAATAAATGTTTGATAATACATAATGTTATAATAATGTTGATGATTATGATTTTTTAAGTTGTAAAATGTTCTCCCATTAAAGATGTAATTGGGTTAAGTCTTGTTTTTATCATTTTACAAAGAAAAAATGAAAATTTAAAATTCATGAAAAATAATAAATTACTACTAAACAAGGAGTTTTAAACTTTTTTAATCAAATTATTGGTGTACAATTACATAAAGACAAACATATGAATCAATTTCATATTCATAATTTATGTAATTTGATTTGTTGTTAAGGTCCAAATCAATTATATGTGACCTTTATAGGAATTCAAAAAAAATGAAATTTTATGTGTGAGTACTTTTGATATTATATGTATTTCCAATTTCAACACAAAGTGTGTACACCATATCAAAGAAATATCTAGACAAAATATGTTACCATGGTGACTCAATATGTTCATGATCTACTTAGTTATTGTAACTCAATTATTGGTTTGTTAATTGGATATTGTCATCAAGGGTTATCTTTTCAAATTTTTCATATAAAAGATTTGGCAAATCTTCACTGAGACAAAAGAATTAGCTGAATCTACATTAGAAAAACTCATTTCTCTCCCAAAATTTCCATTTCTTTTGTTGAAACCATTAAAAAGAATTGCTGGGAAAAAATGACTAACTATCATAGGTTAATTCAAAACTGTTGGTTTAAAGTTTATGTACACATTAAAATAAAAAATTGTTTTGTCAAGATAATACCCGTATTAAGTTCCACAAATAACGACTTGCACTAGTACCCTGCTCAATTTTTGCACAAATTTTCAGTTTTTTGTTCAACATTTGGAAAGAAAATGAAGAACGACACAACAGATTTGCCTTCCAATATTCAAAAAATCAAGGATATGTATCATTACATGGTTCAAGCATGATCATTAGGGAACAGCCATCAACCAAACAAAAGCCTTTGGGACCTTGTTAAAAATGTAAAAGTTTTTTGTGAGGTTTGCTAACTTTATCAGTTTATAACTTAAAAATTTTATGCACTAGAGAACACACCCTAGGAGGCAGAATGCGCTCCCCGTTACGGCATAATATTCCATTGTGTAAAGGTTCGTATCTAGGTTGAAAAATAGCATAGTTAGGCCCATAGTTAGGTTGTGTACTAGAGTAGTCAGGTGGGTAGCAAAGGACTGAATAGGCCGTGGCAGCTGATTCTGCCAATTAATAGACAAATCAACATTTTATGGAGTATGGACCCATTTCATATCCATGTGCAAAAACTACAATTATTTTTTGGAATAGTAGGGTTTGAACCAACCAACAACTCAGTTGTGGATGGATGAATGATGGAACCCCAAGTGAGTTCAACTTGGGTTTCACAATAGTAGCCTATTTTGTTTGGGCCCGGGACTATCACATTTGATCCAACTTTTGGAAGCTTTACCTTATTAGAACTGGTTTTTGTGGTGAAAGTGTTTAGACCGTTTAGATTGAAACAGATTTTTTTGGTGTTGAGAGTGTGGACATAGTAGTAGGTAGATGTACAACTTCTTGTCTATTGGCAGGGCCAGCGTATTTGTGATGCCTTGTTTGCAATCTCCAAGTTCTTTGGACATCCTTGAATGGAATCTTTAGAGGTTTTAAGGAAAACCATTGAAAGCTTTGTTGTTAAATTATTATGAAGCATAGGAAACAATTCTTTTGTGTGGGGCCTGGGCATCAATTTTGTGTATGCTTCCTGGGGTCTGCTTTTGGAATGTACTTCATTTTCAATACTATATTATTAAAGGTTATGAATGAGTTTTTTTTTTAAAATTTAAAATTTTAAAAAAATTTTTTTTAAATAATTTTAAATCCCAACTTGTCAATTCTCAACCATGAAAATCTTCCACTTCACACCAGATGTTGCCTTGTGAATAGTGTGGTGGAGACACCAAGCATCAAGCAAATTACCCAAGTGGTTCCCCCACAAGGCCACGCTTGCTAGACACTAACTATTATAGCCAACCTAGTAATAGAAGGGGTCATTAGGTCAATTGATCGTATATATTAAAGTATTTGAATAGTTTTGGGTCAAAATACATCACCTTATTGCAATAGTTAGAAAATGGCTACACTTGAAATGGGGGCAATAGTCTTCAAGGGAAAAGAGCCATTCCAGCCAGGGTTTTTTTTTGGTGGCAAATTTTCATCACTTGGTGACCAAAAAGAGAAGAGGGGTTGCAACTTGTCTAAAGATATTTTTTGGAAAAAATTCAAGGAAGAAAAAATCGAATTTTCCATATTTCAACCATAGGGTTTTCTTGTATGTCACCAGTATAAGGTGGGGTTTGAAAAAAAAAAAAAACTTTTCTCTCTAACCTCTAGTGAAATTTGGCTAAGTACTCTTGTGGATGATCACCCATCCACCTACCTCACAAAATTCAAGGAAATAAAAGAAAAAAAAACTTGATTCCATCACTTGAAGTTGACAAACTAAAAATTTCACTTCATATAAGAAAAAAAATTCAGTAATTTCTTAGATTCAAAATCCTAGATAAATAGGGTCAATTACTACGAATTAGTTTGCAACTTATAGTGTGATTTAATTAAACAACCAATCAGTAATTCAAATTGGAAAATAATGTAAGGAGCAAGGTAATAGAAAATTGTCATAAACTAGATCAACAAATTGAACCACTATTAAAATGTCAATTATTTTGTTATAAGGTTTCCATGATTGTCCTAGCAATTACAATTTTTTTGTACAAATTAGGGAAGGGAGAACACCATTTTATAGATTGATCTTAGCATCTAAGAAAGTTGTGCCCTCTAAGTCAATCTTTCAACCATGCATTAGAATTTCCATTTTCTTGTCTAGAATATGTGGGATTTGAATATAAGATGGGTTGAAGTACATTTAAGGTTTTTGTTGAAAAATGTAATTGACATGTAGGCCCATTGGAGAATCATATTTGCAACTTCAAGTTGCCCCAAATATGTGCACAATATGTCCACCTATTTTCAAAGAAAGGCATTTTTTGGTTTCTTTTATCATTTATATATATAAATTGTGAATAAACTTTAACACATTAAACAACACATTGTGGAATATTAGTTCAATGCAAGTGGGGGGGTCCTTTTGTCAAACCAAAAAGTTAAATGGAATGGAATTCTTCATTCATTCTTCATTACTTGAGCATGTCCTTGCAATCAATACAAATTGCCCCTTTGGCACACTTCATTCTTTTGTCCCAATTCACTAGATAGGGGGTTTAGGGTTCCCTAAGTTATACACCTATTTAGAATTAATGATCAGCATAATAGACCCCACAAAAAATTTGAAAGATGAAACATCTTTTCCATACCATCTATTGAGATCCCTCTTAATTGGCATCTAGTTTGCCCACACTAGATGCCATTGGGAAACATCCCTTGGGAATCTCTTAAGAAGTTTACCTAGTAATCTCCTTGGTTAACAAATCATAAAGTTTAATCTCATACCCTCAAACAAAGAAGCAAGAGGCCAACCTTGAAACATGAAAAAACCTCACCCATCCAAATAGGATATTGAATTAACAGTCCTATTATAGTCAAAAATTTATTGTTAACAATGATTTCTTGCATAAAAATGTTTCATAATACTCATTAGCAAATACTTTTTGATAACACAAGTTTAAGACAATATATTGTGCACATATCTGAAATATTAAGACAATAGTCAACATTTTGTCAGCAAAGTTATGTTAAGTACATGTGCATAGGTAATAAAAGTCAATCAAATAAGTTAGGTCAAGTACACGTATGAAACTTATCATCACCTTTGAGTACTTAGCCCAAACTTTGTTACAATTTTTTCTCATTGTGGCTACCAAGAGAATGTTGCACAAAGGTTATTTGTAATTAACAACTAGGTGTACATAATCAACTGGTATGACATCGAGATTCATAATTTTAAAATGGTGTTTCATTAACATTTAGTGGTTGAAGGAGGTCAAAAGGCAAGCAACCAAGTGCTTGTCCTTCACTGCTCTTAACGAATGTTGGGTGGTTATTTGATTTTGTCATAACCTTCAATTTTTGAATTTTTGATAATTTTAAAAAATAAACCTGTAGTTTTGGGTTTTGGAAAAAATATGTTAAAAATAGGCAAGTTTCATCAAAGAAAAAACAAAACAAAAAACCACACGGTTAAGGGTAGGTTTAGACCGATGTTGAGCAAGTTGAGGTTTTAAAAAATGAATTGTCAAGTTCAAGTTTAATAATAAATAAAACAACTTGTTACTTTTAGGTCCAAGGAATATTTTTAAAAAAAAAAACCCATTGATTTTGGGGTGGAATCTAATTTTTTAGATTGTTGATTTTTTGGGTTGGTGATTCTATGCTAAGGTCATTGGTTCCAATTTAAGGGTGAGGCTAGGTCCAATTTTTTAATTGTCTATAAAAACACTTTTTGCAAGGTAGTATTTTCAAAGTCTTGACTCTCTTCAAGAGAACACGTTAATGTAGTCTTGTTATCTTTGAACTTATTAAACTTCAAGAAATGAGATGATTTTTAATTCTCATGGTGAAATTCACAATGAGTGGGAAGAGAGAAAAAAGTCACAAAGGAGTTGAACACAAAACAAAAACAAAGTCATATGGAAGGAATGGTGAAAGAAAACAATCAAACAAGGTCACTGTGAAGGAATGGGAAGTGAGAAAAAAAAAAACAAAGTCACATGGATGGAATACAAAATGCATGTAACCTGAATGATACAATGTAAAATCCAAAAACAAGTCAATGGAACAATAGGAGCTAATTGGAGCCATGTTTATGAAACTCTACCCTAAGGTCATCCATATGTCTAGGCATGTTCCCAATACCTATACATTTAAATCTTGGGCTTGGGACCTATAAGATCAAATCTTTTGTTAGATGTGATTGATCCCCCAAAAACACTTAGGTTAAGCCCAAGACCAAGGTTGGTTATACTCACACCTAAATTCACCAAAGTAGGTCTTGTGGCGGGTTTTCCCTCATTGAGACCCATTAAGCCAAATATCCTGATCCTAACCATAACCAAAATTGAAATGTGTGATAATGCTTGGGTGACACTTGCCAACCTTTTTATGTTGCCAATCAAAATGTTAAATCTTGCCATTAGCTGAACAAGTGACATTTAAATTCATTTGCACAACTCATTCATGATTTTCCTTTCAAATCCAACAATTGGTTTATTTGTTTGATGCATCAATTTTTAGATTTCAATTTTCTTCACAATCTACATGGTGGGAATGTTTAAAAACTTTCAGGAAGCTCCAAGCATTTAGGGGTTAAAAATTGTTCCAACAAAGACAAAAAAAAAGCTAGGAAGGAAAATGATATCAAATAATGAGTACACTAACATATGATGCATTTCAACTTTTTTTAGATTCTAAAAAGAAAAAGAAAATTCTTGAAAGGGGGTGGGTGGAGATTAATGTTGGGTGGTTCTTGACCTTACAAAGAACCTCCAATTCCAGGTCTAAAAAATAAACTAGGATGGTTCTGGTTCTTCAAAAAAAAAAATCTAGTTTACTAGTTTTACTAGTTTTTCAAAACAAAATTCAAGTTTAATTCTAGTTCTATAAATCAAATGTAGTTTTAGATAACTGGAAGTTAACTAAAAATTAACTTTTAGTTAACCACTAGTTTTAGTTTTTTTTTCAATTAAAAAAAGAAAAAATGGATTCTAATTCCAATTTCAAGTCCATACATAAAGTGAAATGAAGAATTTGGTTTCAAATTTGGTTTTTGAAAAAATTAGTTCTGCTTCCAAAAATGAGAGCGAATTTGGATTCAAGTTTTTTTTTACCCAAACCAAATTTAATGATTCAAGTAGTGTTGGCGAATTCCTTGATTCTTGAAGGAACCCCATAATCTAGTTTCTAAAATTATCAAAGGAGTAGTTTCCGTTCTTTTTTTCCTCCAAAATCAAGACTTGGTTATGATTTCAATGTTTTTATTTTAAGAGTAGTTTTGGTTTCAATTCTAGAACTTATGATTAAACTTGGCTAGTTCCAATTCCTAGTTCTACAACAACCTATGGTTTCGGGTAACCTTTGACTCTGATTTCAAAATTCAGAAAGAAAAAACAACCATCTAAATTTATTTTCTTGAAAATTAAAAACCCACAAAAATTTGGAAATTTTGAAACAGAATCTAGAAAGAATAATTTAAATAGAAACAAGCTAATACTAATTAATACCTATAAGTAATTAATAATTATAAAGAAAAGTAATTAATAAAATATTGGATAACAAAACCCTAAACCCTAAACTTAATATAACCAAAATTAGACTTTTTCAATATTATAACTCGAGTTTGGTTATAATATCAATTTGGAACCAACTTTCAAGTCTAGTTCCAATTACAATCAAGGTCAGAACCAAGGGTTAATTCCCACCCAATTTCAGAACATTTATTTATCAAAATGAGTCCTGGTTCCAATCAGTTCCAGAACCAAGACCCAGTTCTGAGCATGTGTTTAGGAATCGAAACCGATGTTTCTTACCTGATGATTTGGGTACTTGTGTAACACTGGTTCTAACTAATGTTGTCCATATAAGTGTCAATAGGCATATATGTGACATAAAAATCTCGTGTAAATGCAAATCATTTACACATCTGAAGTTTTTACATTTACACTTATAATGTTGTCATATATATATATGTTGTCACTTACATGAGGCTAGTGTAAATGCTTTGGGACACGTCAATGTAAATACTAGAGTTGTAAAATCACTTCTCTTTGTGCCTCCTTTCACCCCCTTTTTCAGGGATATGTGTAAAGTAATGAAATTTTATTAAATCTGTGTATGAAATGCTGAAACTCAGCATTTAATGAACAAGGTCGGGGAGTAATTGTAGTAGCTGTACAGGTAGGAGCAGTGCGATAATTTGTAGCAGCAGTGGAGGCACTAAGCAAAATGGAAAGACGTGATGAAATTCTGTTTACCACAAAAATTGATGGTCTTCTGAATTTTACCCCTTCCCCCCTGCCCCTTTGAATGTTAATGTATTTTTTTCTGTTAATGTTTCTTCTGAATTTCATCCGGTTTAGGATCAAATTCAGGGTTTTATTGTTGTATTTTTTCTTACTTTGTGGATAATTTTATTATATACCCTTAATGATCGTACTTTTTTGCAATGCATATAAATTAGTTGTGAGTGCATGTTTTGATTTGTTTTTGCAATGGGTCATTTGGTTGGCCTATCATCAAAAACATTATGAAATCCCCACCTCCCCAAGTAAAAAATCATATTTTTAATATTTTTTACACATACATTGTTTTACCCGGCCATATAAAATCATATAAGTGATTTTTTAAAAAATTTACACTATTTTTCACAGTTGAATAGAATCATAAATATATTTATTTTTACATTTGCATTTACACAAAGTGTAAATAAATTTCCTTATGAGATTTACACTTTTACAGAGTGTAAGTCCCAACTCATTTACATGCATAACATTGATTCTAACCCTCTAAACCAAGCACCAGCGGAGACATTAAGAATAATGTTATTCTTTTCTCACAGTTGGTCTTAGCCAAGTCTTTGATGCAAAGTTTCTTTTATTGGTAAAAATTCGCCAAACTTTGACCTTGAAAATATGATTTCAACCTATACAGAAAAAAATTCATGGGAGAAATGGTCCAAATTCACCGGATGTTAATGATAAGTTCCAGTAGGTAGTCAAGAATACAGTAGGATTCTGTTTTTTTCTATTTTCATGTCTAACAAAGTTATCCATAAAGTCACCTTCTCTTTCACCCCCTGTCCCCTCTTTCAGTGGTATCCGCAAAGTACGGAAATTTTATTAAATCTCAGTATGAAATGGTGAAACTCAGCATATAATGCACATGGTTCGAAAATAATTATAGTAGTTGTACAAGTAGGAGCAGTGAAAACATATGTAGCAGCAGTGGAGGCACTCAGGAAAAAGGAAAGAGGGGATGAAACTCAGTTTACCACCAAAATTGGTAGAAAAAACTAGTTTGGGTCCCAGTTATTTCATTTTGTAATATTTCATTCCCAGTGAAGAGTTTGATGCCCTATTACGCCAAAACTGGCCGTTCTCACCCCCTAATTGCCTGACTTTACGGATAACTTTAATATGTAACCAAATTTGACTAAATTATTTTCTGGATGATGATCCTCACTTTGACTACACCACAAAATCCTTAAAAGAAACCATGCTTTGATGGAATGATATGAAATTGCAAGTCTTGTTGGAAGTGTGTGAAATTGAGAGGCAACAAATAGAAAAGGTGTGCAGTTAACAACAACAACAACATTACGTAAGATAGTGAGAAATTCTCAGTGGCAACAAACAGCAATGTTCCAGCATCAAAAGGCAAAGACCAATTTGATTCCTATTCAAAGCATTCTGCTTCTATTCTAAGCATAAGAACAAGGGGTTTAAAATGCTCTCTCATCTCTAGTTGTTTATGCACAGGCGACAGTTGGGTCCCATCCTTGTTCATATTCCCAATGGATGTGGTTTACTCCAGCGTTTCCTTTTTGTAATTTTTTGACTTTGCAAAAGTGGTGAATTTTGGCTTGGAAAAACACATTTTTTCTCCTCTAGTCTTTTCATCTTTTTAAATACAAAAGTATTAGAGTCTGGGGTGGTAGATTATATCACTTTCTTGGTCACATTATATGACATAATCTTCCAGTGATGATTATACAGTCATAATAATAATGGTGACTAAAATGTGTCTGCCACCTGAGACCTTAACGTTCATGGAATGGCCTTTGCCCTTTGCCCTTTATGTTAGGTGTATCACTGAGCTCACCCTAACACACTCGCCTGGTTAGTACTTCCCCTGGTTCTAATTCACACTACTACTGATTCTGCTGGCTAGGTCGAGTTGTATGTCAGTTACAGAATCAGCCAGCTCTGCAGATTCTGCACACTGAATCCGCCTACTAGTGCTTGTAACTTCAGAATGAGGCTGGCTGCCACACATTATGCCTGGAGCAACCCGCCAAACAGGACTCAGCCTAACAGCCTTTCATATAGGAATGCTTGAGTAGCAAAATCTGCTTTGGGCAACCAACAAAAAAAATAATGGTGAGTTTTGATTGATTGAGGGTTGTAGAATATTTTTTTGGTCAATGACCAAGCTTTTTGTAAACTAGACATTGTGGTCTTCAGTTCGACTCAGATTATTATCATTAGATTTTATACTGCCCGACAAGTCTGGAGGTTATGTGCACCCATTTCTGGTGCACCGCTCATTAAGGTTCAAAGTGTGGGTGCTGTGCCTAAAAAGGCCAGGAAAAAGTAGTTTGATTCTACAAGCGGAAACCCTTTACCCGACCACAAGAAAGGAACAATCTTCAATTATCATGAGAGGCTCTGCCCATATGGGGTGGGCAAGAACTCCGTGCATGCCCGGAAATAAAGGAACATTACTCAATGTGCCTAAATAGGTAGTAATTGACACTGAATGTTGTTTCCTTGCTTCATCTTCGGTGCAAGCAATTTGTCGATTCTAGTACTCGAAAGATTGTGGACTGGTCTTAAAAAACCCATTTTCCTGAGGAGAGCTTGTGTGAAAGTTTGAAATGTTTTCACAGTCTGATCAATTGTATTGTGAGTTAACACCTCCAAAAAGAGGTATCTTGTGGCCTCAGGCACAGATCTCAAATCAGGGAAGGGCCTCTCAAATAGAGGCCCTTCTCCTCTGTAAAGCAGAGCTGAGATTTTTTTCACTTTTTAGAAATAGTGACAGGCTGGCTGGTACCTTCCGCTGGTCAATAGACCCCAGTACAGTCTCACTGGTACTTTCCACCGCAGAAGATCCCCGTTGCTGAAAACAGGTTTCTTCAGGCAGGTAAGGGAGCTGAAAATACAAGGAAAAGTCCAGGCAGTGCTTTACAATTAGGGGTTGTCACAACTGTTTTTATAAAAGTGGTAAATGACTAGGGTTGTCACCCATGTTTTTTTTTTGAAAGTGGTAAACGATAGGGGTTGTCACCTGTGTTTTTTTTCAAAGTGGTAAATGATAGGGGTTGTCACCCATGTTTTTTTTTTTTTCAATTTCGTGAGGTAGATAATCTTGTGATTATCCACACGAGGGCTAAGCCAAATTTGGCTACAGGTAGGAAAGGAAAATAGAAAAGTTTAGAAATCCTGTTATACTTTTTACAACATGCTAAAACCTATTTTCTAAATCTGGCGATTCAAAAATAAAATAAAATCCTCATAATGTGCTCACTTTGGCCACTTTTCTCCAATGAAAGCCTTTGTATTCACGAGTCACACTGGTTTACTTTCTTTTTTTGGTTGTTAGGATGCAAAAACTCTTCAACAAAAATTGCTCGTTACCATACACTTTCTATTGTTGTTCCTCATCCAAAATGTTAACGATTTTTGAAAAACACAATTGTTTTAAAGGGCTTCTTAATTTAAGGCTGTTTATTTTGCTGATTATGCTAATAGAAAAGAAAGATCCAGAGTTAACAAGGGGTGTGTCACGCCGTGGCCTTGCCATTTACATTAAAAAGTATCTTAAGGCAAAAGAAGAATTATGAAAATTCAAATATTTCATCATGCAAAAATGTAATCTTCAAAAAAAATCCTCTAAAAGAAGCCAAAATCCTTCAAGATATCATAACTCTATAACTAATAATCTCAAGTTTCAACAAAAGCCAAAATATCATCTTTAAAAAATCCTCATATAAAAATAGACCTATTATGTATTACCTAGGGGCCTATAAAAATCCCTTAAGCTACTATACTCTATAATGAATCTAAACACAATATCCTTCTTGCCTTGGTAGGTAGGCAAGGCCAACAAATAACAGAACCCGAAAGGTAAAAAGACCTTGAAAAACAAACAGAGTGAGTGTTCAGCTTTTGAGTGTTACTTTCCAAATGTATGGGGGGGTATTTGTGCCGGACCATTCTTATCTGAACAAACTCGTCCATGAGTATAGGTCGGCCACTACCTTTCACAACAATACATAGTGTCCATAACCCATCATCATTTGATTCAACACATGCACTAACGGAGGGCCCGGGCTGTCGGGGGAGTCGTGGACTTGGGGATCAAAGGCCCATATCTTTTGACAATCGATTCCATGAGTCCCTTGAAAGTTTTTCTTTAAAAAAAATTGCAAGTGAATGACAAATTGTTAACCTTTCAATGTCATGTAAAAGGGTAAATTCCTTATGCCACTTTTCACTTTTATTACACATGCATGGCCATCATCGTGTATGTTTTTCCCCCTCAGTTTGTGCATGTTTTTGACAATTTGGACATGGATGGATGATCATTTTTAGATGAGATTATTCTCCCATGCCTAAAGAAACATGATAAATAAACATCATGAACTGTATTGAGCAGGATGAAAGAAAAGACTTTCAGTTGGATGAAAAATTGGCGTCTATATTAGGGTTTTAAATAAATTGTCAAAGAAAGTGTCCATTACCCTGCCACATGGTATATTTAAGGGGATAATCACCCGCAAGTCTTATTTGTGAAGAATGTTCATTTTTGTGGACAAAGGGGCATTTTGGATATGGAATGGGCCATATTGGTTAACCATTTCTTAACAATGTTCTAGATCAAAGAACTCCTAGACCTTTCTTGGTGAAAAGTTGTAATTATCTTTGCCCCTTGTGAAAACATGAGAGCTAGGCTACTTGGGTTGCTCGGGTTTAAATGCAGCCCTTTAGTGGTTAAAAAAAGATTGAAGTCTAGCTTTCAATTTGTGAATGAAAGTCTGTCTACGCACGACGAATGAGGTAAGTATTGGCCTTCCTTTGGTACATGTTCAATTCTCCATCTTTTAGGCAATAAGCTTTGGGGTCCTTTGCAAATAGGACCACATGGGAAGGAAGGGTCTAGAAGGCATAGTTTTTATGTGAAGAATTCCTTGCCAGCTAGGGTTTTTGCCTTTCCACCTGAATAGAAGTGAGGAATCACGATGATGGTTTCCAAAGGTTTTGTGGCAAAACCAAAACAAAAAATTTACAAGGGTGGTTGTTGAGGTCCAATTAAATCAAACATTAAACCACAACATGGTAATATGGTTGTAAAAAAGGCTTAGGTTCTTAGACCTTTTGTGCTCGAAGGGGTTAATGTATGGTAAAGAAGTTGAATGATGTATGTCATGGATTTTTTCATGATTCCTTATAGGACAAGTTTTTTTTACGATTTCAAAAAGACATTAGGTCCCACCTTGGATTTTTTGGAACAAAGTGAAGTGCACTAGGTTAAAAAGAGTTCAAAGACCAATAGGGTCCCTTTGCGTGTAGACACACGTAAAGACTTGATGGGATCATTGATGTGCATACAAATATTGTGAGTGTAATTGTAAATCATTTACATTCACACATCAAAGTTTTTACACTTAACATTTGATGTTGTATATATTTACACATTTGCTTTTGCACTTGTATGGTGTGCATGTATATATTTTTTAAATGCATTTTCATAATGTAGTGCAAAAAACACTTTTCATATAGGTGTAAATCACAATGCAATAATCTTATGAGACATAAGGTTGTTGCATATCAAACATTTTATTAAGAACTTATAGGTTTTTAAAACAATAAGGCAAGATCACAACAAAAGCAAAATGACAAGGGGATCTTATGTGAAACAAGTCATTGATGAAAGATGATCACAAAATCATCATTAAAAATTACAAAATTATATTTGGAAATGAACAACACGGGAGAGTTCATCTTAAACCATATTTTGCAAGACCAAAATGAAGAGAGTTGTAAGACAATCATGAGAAAGAAGAATGCAACATGTTAAAGAGGGTAAAAAATAACTAGTAAGAAGCTCACTTGAAACATGATGTTGTTATTGGAACTTTCAATAATGTAAAAAGTTGTAAAATGACAAGATCACCAACTGCACTTGGAAAAAATCTTTAAACACATGAAAGCTCACAAGATCACAATAGAAAAAACCTTGTATAATATCATTCCAAACAAACCCATCCTTAAAGTGATACCATTAAGAATGTCACACCTTCATTTTACTATATTCATATAAATAAAAAAATTTATTAAATTTTTTCAGATATATTTATTGGGTTGTATAGATTTTGAAACTTTAATGATATCAAGAACATTTTATATTTTGATGTTCTTAATCATTGCATTTATAAATTTTTTTAGGAATGTAACAATGTTTTCTTGAAATTTTTGGTCAAGAACACAAATTTGAAACATATTTTGATTTTTTTTTTTGAAAAATCATTTTCTAAAGCACACTTGAAGGTATTTTATTTTATTTTATTATGTAATTAATTGAGTACATTTAATTTAGTTACGAATTTTCAAATTTTAAAAACGTTGTTTTTGAAGGGGCCATGATAATTAGGAATACAATTCTTTTGCAATTTTCATCCTTTTTATTCCAATAAAATTTAAAATAATTGATAAAAAAAACTATATTGATGAAAAATTTAAAAATAGAACCTAGAAAAATCATTTGACCAATTTTGGTTCTTTGAAATAGTTCCTAATGGTACCACCCAAGGATGGGTTTGCCTTTCCTCCATACCTAAACCTTTTTTTAAAATTTTTACTTTCTTTGTTTTTTATCCTCATGCCCACCATTTACCGTTTCCTTTTTTTGTCCTTTTGAAGTAGTTGACTGACCAATCCATTTCCACGGCTACCATCTTGAAGAAGAAGAAAAGAATAGACACAATATTGCATATGTAGTTGTGTGTCATATTAATATTTTTGTTTACATATTTGAAAAAAATAAAGATAATCAAATAACCACCTAAAAATCTATTGGTTTTTCATGAAACTAAAAGATTTTTTGAGGTTTTTGAATTACCTAAAATGAATGGGTCTTTGGTTTTGGTTTAAAAGAAAACATGGGATTTAAAATCAGTTTTTTTATTATTATTTTTTTCAAAATTTTTAGAGCTTAGGGTTATTAAAAATATACTGAAGGTGCAAACATGTATCATGGATTAAGTATCAAGGTAAAAGAACCCAAAACCATCATAGTAAGAATATAAATCAATTTTTTTAGTTCTCACCCTATTTTTAGTTACAATAACTTGTTCCAAAATAAGATGATTATAGAAGTCATGTAACCTTATTCATGATAATAGAATTTCAGAATATAAAAAATTATTGTTAGTGTTCTGTGTGTTAATGGATTCAACTTGAACCATATTTTGCATTCAATATTCTAATAATTTAAGAGTTGTTTTTGATAATTAATAAGTTCTTATTAATGTTATATTGGTATATAGGGGGCAACCTAGGTTTATAGTATTGGTATGGGTGCATTCACATTAAAAAGAGCAAAAACAAGTGCAACCAATGTTTAATTTCATGTTCTAGTGTCAAAAATTGTACTAATGCTGCAAATCATTCAAAAACATTCATTAAACATTATAAGGATTCAAATTTTTTTAAGCATGACATATTTTTGGGGGAAGTTTTAAAAACATATATTTACATAATAGTGTAATATTACAACTTTTTTTTGGTTCAAATTTGAATTTTTTAAAACTTTGAAACAAAATTGATCCAACAGCCCAAGAAATATTCATGTATACACATGTTTAAGCTAAAAATTTGACCCATGTCCACTTACAAGGTCAAGATGAACCCTCCTGACTTCAATCCACGGTTTGATAATAATATAAGGTTATGTTTATACATTAATATTATTTAATATGGATGAATCAAAATTTCATATTGCAACATTTGAACAGAAATAAGTAGATATTTATGTGGCTTAGAAATAGGGGAAAAATTGACAAGAAATGGAAAGCACATAAATGCAAAAAATGCAACTGGGTCAAGGTGAAACCTAAGCTAGTTTCAGCCCCAGCATGACAAGCATATGTATTATTTTACATATTCATTTTGGCCCCTATACATATGTAGAAAACATTTAATGAGTTAGTTTGGGTTGAAGTTCAAGAACTTATTTCAAATAATAAAAAGTCCTCAAATATGTCAAATAGTAAGTCTATCATGGAAACATGCATATTAGTGTGTCTTGTAATTATACTTATTTTTGACAAAATGGTATAACTCTTGTAATTTTATAGCCATAATATGGTGAATGAAAAAATCCATTAAAAAGTCATGTGGCCAATCCTCATTCTTTGTTCATAGATTTTCTTTCCAAAGGACAATGAAATCTTGTTAAGGGATGGATTCAAACCAAAGTAACCGAAAAATTGACTCTTGGCAAGTGCTGGCAAGTTTAGGGTGTTGGGTGGGTTTAGGTTTTACATTTAGGTTGTGAGATATTTGGATTAAAGGATCGAAAAATTATTAAAATTAGATTTGGATCAAGATCGTGAAAATCAGTTTTTGTTCAAATTGAAAACTCAATCTTGAACTGGGTTGTTGTGCTTTTAAAAAATAGGTCCAAGTTCTCTAGCTCTATTAGTATGAAGTTTTGAATGAAAAAGCCCAGTAAAGAAACCTTATTTTTTAAGTTGTGACAATTCAATTTTGGGCAAACTGTATGGGATAAATTTTCGAGATGTTAAGGCATGCTACATCACCAAACAAAAGAAAATAAATAAATTATGTCACCACTTTTTGATTTAGTCTCAAGATAAAAAAAAGTACCTATTTTGTAATTCTAACTTAGTGACTTCTAACCATTGATGAACTATAATTAGTTTAACAAACTAGCATCCAATTCGCTGGTTCTCCCTTTCCCAAAGAAAAAAACCAAAAAAATCAGCCCCCCTTCTCCCAAAAGGGGAAAAACCTAGGCATTTTAAGTGCTTGTTGCCTTCTCTCATTGGTTACTAGGATTATTTTTCCTTCATTGTGTTCTTCCCCAATTTTCTCCTACACTTATACCCCACTCCTTGCTAGATGTTATGTATATTACTAGTAAACCAAATTGTGATAGGGTGATGAAGCAATTCATCAAAAACAATGTGATTACTTGGGGTTCAAAACTTGGATCAAGAAGGTTCGGGAACTCCATTCCCCTTATTACAATTGCTAACACTAACCACCTCCAAAAGCATGTAGTACCCTTAGGAGGTGAATAGTAATTTACCATGTTTTACTAGTAGAGAAAAAGTAGGTTGCAAATTGACATCATTTTTAACTTACGAAAATAAACAATATAAATTGTACAAGCATATGAGTTGAATGTAGCACAATTCACTAGGAAGCAAATAATATACAAATTTGAGCATGTCCATTGCCCACTAAATAATCCATAGTTTTGCATGTACCTCATTAGAGTTATCCGTAAAATTAAAAAAACACAGCACCAGAACCCCTGAGTTTGGTCATACACAAGGTGAGATTAAAAAAAAATCTGCAAAAAAAGTACATTAGCATTCAACAAGGGATGAAACTCAGAAAACCATCAGTAAAAAGGATCAACCCTAATAAACTGAGTTTCATCCCCTCTTGCCCTTTTCATGAGCGTCTCCACTGCTGCTACATATGTTTTTTTACTGATCCCAACTTTACAACTACTATAATTAGTCTCGAACGTGGTGCATTAAATGCTGTGTTTCACATTTCATACTGAGTTGCAGCATTTTATGCTGAGATTTAATAAAATGTCTTTACTTTGCGGATACCACTGAAAGAGGGGATAAGGGGGTGAAAGCAGGCCCAAAGACAGGATGAAGACAGGGTTACTTTATGGATAACTCTATTGTAGGATCGAGTTTTAATTATGCCTAAAATTGATTGCAGCTCAATGGACGACATGCAGGACACTAATTTATTGTCAATCCTTGGAGTGAAAGGAATGGGGATTCAAATACGATGGAAATCACTAATTGTTGTGTGGCTATTTTAATTTATATTTGTGTGGCCTTTGCTGTTGGCCCAAGTGTTACCATGTCCTCAACTGATTTTTCCTTCCAAAACCTGGTTTTTTGGAATTTATTTGAATTTTCAGTGGCAGAAATCACTTAACATTCAATATCTCCCACAATCTGAATCCAAATCTTATTAAATAAATTCTATTTAATCCTGCTCATCAAGGTCTTTCCACCAACACTGAAGGCACATTCCAATTCCTCTGAAGTTTTCAGCCATGATTTATTTTAATTTTGAGTGAAGAAATCATTCAATATTCAAGAACTTTTGCACGCAAGTCCAAATGTCATGGAACCAAGCACATGCACCCCTCCTTGTTGAGAGCTTTCCAAAGACACCAACAATGTGATCTGAAGCATCCCAGTTCGGTGGATCTCATAACTACAAAACAAACTAACTTCCTTCATAGATAGATAACACTGGAAATCAGATCCTGATTTGATCATCTTCCTTACCAATCAACTTCCTTTAATCAATGTTAAGTTGTGTAAAATGCTTCATAATATTTTTGAAAGTGGGACAATAGTTGAATGGATCAAAGTTATGCATGGGATGAGTGTGCACAAGTGCAACAATGACTGAGCCTGAAAGCATGGGACACAGGATTTATATGGCAAAATAGGGAAATGAATATACTTGACGATGGTGGACAATGAATGGACCCAAGAAAGTTGGGAAAGAGGAAACCCATAAGTTCAATACAAAAACAAATTGGATAATAAAGTTGTCCGTAAACTCACCCTCTCTTTCACCCCCTATCCCCTCTTTCAGTGGTATCTGCAAAGTAAGGAAATTTTATTAAATTTGAGTATAAAATATTGAAACTCAGCATTTAATGCACAAGGTTCGAGAGTAACTATAGTAGTTGTACATGTACGATCAGTGAAAACAAATGTAGCAGAAGGGGAGGCCCTGAGGAAAAAGGAAAAAGGGGCTGAAACTCAGTTTACCACCAATATTGGTGGAAAAAATAGTTTGGGCTTTCGTTTTGTAAAATTTCATTCCCAGGTAGGCATTTGAGGGCCTATTATGGCTTGACTTGACGGATAACTTTAATGGATTGTTATGAATTGTTAAAGCAATGATAAATTTGCAAGCCATTCATTTCAAAAGTGGCAAAGTGAGAAGCTGTCATATATATATATATATATGTGCCCATGGGCATGTCCACATGGGGCAATAATGTGAACATTTTGGTACTTGGAATTGCCTCATTTGCATACAAAGTAAAAAACACCATCTCTATTAGTAAGCATGGAAAAGGAATGAAAAGAGGAAAAGTGGGGCCAAGAGTTTTTGTGGTTGGAACACAAAGGGGCCCCCTTTTGCAGCCTAAACGAATTTATATTGTTATTCCTTTCTACCCACTCAATGGAACAATAGCCCCTGAAGTTGGCAATGTACTGCCAAAATTATGTGTACCCATATTTTGTGATCCAAGGATATGGGTACAAATCATACTCAAAGGATGATAGAATCAAAAAAGAGAAAGAAACAACTAGGTCTAGAAGAAATGCCACAAGATACAAGTGAGGTTTTTTGCAAAATATCTATTGGATGTAGATCTAGGCCAATATTCATTATCTAGATCCAATGGATATTGCCAAAAACTTATGTGTATCATGTGCTTAGTAAACACTCAACATAGGTCAAGTTGACAAAGGTTGAATGAAGCATTTAGTAATTTTTTAACATAATAAAACCAACCAATACACAAATAGAATTGGGTAAATGGCTCATCCAAAGTTGTGGGATGATCTTTATCAAAATTTCCTTGTAAACAATAACAACAACAACAACCTTGGCAGCCCAAAAAGGGTATTAGCCTACCCGTGGTCACAAAATTATATCCATCCCCGAAAAGAAAGCAAGTACATACTAAGACTGGAAAACTCAGGAGCAAAACCTTCATTCCTTGAAATTGAAGTCCACATTTAAAAAGCAGGATGGGATTGAGTTGAAGCAATATAATCAAGGAAGAAATTCAAATTTCCTTCTCAATTTAGGATGATTTGAGTGTCCTTTTGTGTTTTTAGTTGTATTCACATGTTTTCCTAAGGGCTTACTTATGTTATGGAATATCTAAGGAAGATTTAAGAATTACATAAAGCTTACCTAAGAGATTAGCTAGGGATTTTTAAGTTAGGAGATACTTGGGTTACTTAAAGACATTACCTAGGCCCCATCTAGGGATTATCTAGGAGAACATTGAAAGGTTTACCTAGGTTATGAGATACCTAAGGATTAGGTAAAGGATTACCTACAACTTATTTAAGGATTTCAAGGAGATGCCGAAAAATCTATTTAGGTTATAAGATACCTAATGGCTATTTAACGGATGACATAGAACCTACCTAAAGAGTTACCTAGTTAGCCCTCTAGATAGGTAGTCTCTTAATCTATGTGATCATAACTTAGGCATTATGTATTTCAATTAAAAAAACTATGGTGATCATTTTGGGGATTTTATTTCTAATTTTATAAAATGAATTTCATCTTGGTGAACTTTATGGATAACTCAAAAGGGCGGATGAGTGAGTATTATGAAGACAAGAGTGAAGCTCAAAGTAAGGATTATTTTTTAAGATAACCTTAATAATTAATAATTGTTTGTTGTGAAGAGATATCTATGTGTGAAGGGGTGGAAAATTTTGGTTTGTTTTGTTTGTCACATTAACATCTCCCAAACTATGGTGCATGTTGCCACATTCTTGGTACCATTAGAAAGTTTCCAATGAATAGGGGTGAATCAAGTTGGTTTCATAGTATTTTGACCTAGGTTGAAAAAAATATTGAATATTGAACAAATTTTTTCACTAAAAAATAAATTAAATCAATACTAAAATTTATTGGGGAATTAGGTGACACTCTTGGTATCGTTGGAAAGCCTTCATTGAGTAGGATTTTGTGAAGGCAATTTGGAAAATTTAAAACCTAATGTGAATATGTTTTTGTCGTTGGAGATTCAATTAAAAATACAAAACATGGTTTTGAAAGGAAAAATTAGTTGTTTAATTGATTCACACTTGGGCCAACAACATAGGTTACAATTGCATATTCTTGAATCATGTGTGTTTGGTGATGGATAAACTTCATGTCATTTTTATTATCAAAGTTCATGGTAGGTAGGTAGGTAGGTAGGTAGGTAGTGAAACATGATAAAGAATCTCTTCAAAACTAAAGATGGAAAAGTGGTAGGCAATGATGAGTCATTGCTTAAATAATGAATGATGAGAAGGAATTTTCCAATTTCATAACACACTCCCCAACATGGAACATGGGTGGAACATAAGAGCCCCTTTGTTTGGGACTTGTCGGACAAGGATAAGAGCGAATTGTTAAATTTTGCACTACGTTATGTAACTTAGAACCCACCTCAGTTCATCCCTTCATCATTGCCACTTTATTATTAGAAACTTAGCAATTGGCATGACCAAAAAAGATTGACCTAAATTTGGATTGATCTTACGGTGCCAAAAAGATTTTAATATCTTTATCTTGACTGAGTTATTAGCAGGGTTTTCATTGATAAATAAATAAATAAATAAATAAAAATGAAAATTTGTGGTTTTGAAAGTTTGGCGAAATTTTTCAAAGAAAATTCTTTTTTTTTGAATTTCTACTTAAATTTTTTTTGTCACCAATGTGCAAAAATTTGCCCCCAAAAAAACACTGATTATTAGTTTTCCTTTGTATTTGTAGGTACCTTACACAACATAATCTTCTTCATAGCTTCTTAGGCACTTTACAAAGTCTGTAATATGCTTCTAGACTAAGGTAGACCGGCCTGTGACGAAACATTTAAGTGCACAGGGGAAGGCTATGTTGTTTCTGGTGTCCAAACAAAACCTGGACCCCTTCTCTTTGCGCATCTGACACACTAACATTGGTCGAAAGCAGATTAGAAATGACAAAGTTAAGGCCCCAAAGTAAAGGGGTTCAAGAACTCAAAAGGACAAACCATCGAACACTACAAAGGTTGATTTCGAAACACTCAAAAAAAATCCTTGTATGTTGCTCTCTTGCTATAAGAGTTCAAAGATGATTTGTAGAACTTTAGGTGGTGCTCTTATAACACTTTAAATCGTTTAAAATGAGTAAGAAAGTTATGAGGTCAAAGATGATTCCTAAAACTTTAGGTGGTGCTCTTATAACACTTTAAATTGTTTAAAATGAATAAGAAAGTTATAAGGTCTGAAAGTAGGATGAGTCAGAAAAAAAGAAAAATAAAATAAAATAATTTTTTAATAAGTTGAAAAGCTTATTTTTCACTAATCCTTTCCTTTGCACGTCAAAGATGATTTATAGAGCATGAGGTAAGGCTCCCATAACATTTTAAATCACTCAAAATGAAGCACATATGGTGAAGAGATAAATAAGTGTTCGATCATAGGCAGGTGACCTATGATGAACCAGTCTACCCTAGAAGATTCAAATAATGTCAGGTTTTTCTGTAAAAGAGAACATGGAACAGGCTCTTGGTGGCCGATTCTGCCAGACACATGATCACTAAGCAAGCTTGGTGAGGCGAGAGCCTAGTGGTGCTGGGCATGGCAGAATCGTCCATCAAGGGATGACCATTCTCTGGCATAAATATGAGGTTCCGTGGCTTCAAAAATAGGTGAACTCCTTGAACAGCAGTGTTCCATGTGACAGCCAATTCCACACGGAGAATCACGCTACAAGGATGGCGGAATTAAACAAGGCCTTTGATTTAGGGTTTGGAAGGGCAGTTCATGTTGAGGTTATGTTGTTATGGGGTATTGGAACCCAAGATGGCCATCATAAGGGATCCATCCTTTTCCACCTGCCCGTTCCCGTACTCTTGTACTCTTAACCATGGCCTTCTATGAGACTTGGTACATACTTGACCAAAAAAAGAAGTAAAGTGCTTTGGTAAGTGCTTTCTTTACCTTTGTGAGTTGCATATTGTGACTTTGCTAATTGTGTGGCATCCATTGGTGTCGAATGTGTGTTTGTGTGTACATGATCATGTGAATGTAGTGTTGTGACATCCGTGGGTGTCAAATGTGTGTTTGTGTGTACACGATCGTGTTAATGTAGTGTGTTGTATGCAGAAGCAAAAAACAGACACCTCCCACAAGAAGAATCCTGAGAAAGAACGATTTCTTCTACGAATTGGAATGAACGGTTCGCCGAGTCCCACCCCCCAAGTCGTCTTCAGAGTCATCATATCATGCTCTCATCACATTGAAGGAGAGTGGGGGCCAATAACATGTGCTTGTAATTGACCATGATTCACACACACACACACACACACACACACAAAGGCAAAGCAGGCCATGCCACCTCGACACCTCTCATGGTGTAATTTAAACAAACACCTAACTTACTTAAGGTGCATTCCCACTTGGTGTTAGGGACTCTAGTGTTGAGTCCCTTCTCCCCATACTAGTCATTTAAGACTTAAACTTTATTTATTATGAAGACTTTATGTTAAACAAACATTCACTTAACAATTAAGTTATCACCCATTTAACATTGGGTGCCACCTAGGATGCCACCTAGATTTACATTTAACATTGATTTAACATCAAGTGTGAATGCACCATTACTTACTCTTGAATGGGTTATTCTTTCTTTATTTGCACATCCCAAATAAAATTTTAAACAAGCATTCTAATGTAAACCAAGTAAAGGAATTTGGGAATATATAGAGAAGGTGGGGTGGGCGAGGGGGGGGGGGGCACAGGGGGGAAGGGGGGGGGGGAAGAGGAGGAAAGGAAAAGGGGGGCAGCAAGCGGGGG
>Ga0116227_10006156_pt1 | contig 24574 bp, 16 predicted proteins | sample S1TSphgellanicum_FD_89693 | JGI IMG/M metagenome (GOLD analysis project Ga0116227, IMG submission 89693) | Host-associated microbial communities from peat moss isolated from Minnesota, USA - S1T2_Fb - Sphagnum magellanicum MG | ecosystem: Host-associated > Plants > Peat moss > Unclassified... | reverse complement strand
TTATATCCTTTTCTCATATTCTTTTTTTTTTAATTAATCTTTTGCTATAATTTTTTTTTCCTTTTGTTTTTGTTTAAAATTCTCTTCCCCCCCCCCCCCCCCCCCCTTTTTCGGTACCCGCCATCAATCTTACAAGAAGGGTTAACCCATGACTAGGGTTAAGGTTTTGAACCCAACTTGTGAGTTCCCTTTGGGGTGCAACAGTTTTTGAGCCACACCCACCCAAATGAGATATCCTTTCCTAAGTTGATATTGTGTCAGATTGTCATGGCTGCCCAAAAATTGCCCAATCCTACTACTACATGTAGAGTTTTTTCAGCACCTAAAATTGTGAAAAACTTGCTAGAGGCAATACAAACTGACATATCCCCAAGTGGAAGAGAATTAGTCAGCAGCAAAACAGTTTGTCATAACAAGAAGCTTTTTCGAAGAAGATTTTTTCTTCTAGTGTAAGCACAATTTCATGGATCTATCTATCTGATGGAAGCAAGCCGTTGCAAAAGGAGATCAAAAAGGGGGTCCCGGTCGAGTAAGCTAAGACGAACAAACGCAGATGAAACTCCAAATGATGGCCCTTCACGTGTTGCAATACCATATTTGAGTAGTAGTTCACTACAATCTTGCCCATTTGTGCACTTGAGCCAAAGAAAAGCTGCCAAAACAAAACCCAAAAAAATAAACCCACCCAAACCAAACCAAACCAAACCCAACCCAACCCAACCCAACCCAACACATTACATTAGACAAAACAAAAAAGAGACCAAGTTTCTCAAATTTGCTTCTGCAAGCAATTTTTTGTACATTTCAATGATAGTCATATCATCTCTCTGAAGTACTTGCACCTGCCACCATGCTCTGGAATTGATCCCCCGAGGACGATCTGATCCTTGGAAATAATATTATGGTCTGATTGATGGCACGGGGCACGGCAAGAAAGCTGGAATTGGGGAAAAAATGAAAGGAAGTTGCATTCCATGCTTCTTTCAGGATCTCTACCAAATAAATTAATGTACATACTTCCAAACCATATTTTTTCTCAATGAACTTGGGCACTTTAACAAATTTGTGTCTTCAATTGTTTGGGTTTCATCCATTTCAATGGTGAAATTAGACATGGTATAATTTTTACCATAGTTTTAACAATGTTGGGTTTCATCCATTCCAATGGTGAAATTAGATGTCGTGTAATAATGTTTAGCATAGTTTAACAATGTTGGGTTTCATCCATCTCAACGGGAAATTAAATATTGATATGCGGTATAATGATTTTCCCTCCACAATTGGTGATAAGATAGATAGATAGATAGATGTGTGTAAGAGATTAGGTTATAATACATACCTGGGTTAGGTCGAAAAGCTTTGCCTAAGAAGGTGCAAAATGCCTCATCATAAACTGGCAGGGTGAAAAGAGAGTTGCCTTCCAATACAGACACAATCCTTCTCCATCTCTCCTCCAAAAGTGCCTGGATGTAGTGAAAGAATGGCATCCTTGGAGGAGCATCAGAAGACCCTGTTGGAATCCTTTCAATATCTACAAACCCAATCCTTTCAGCATTTACAGACCCAATTTGTGTGCTGCTGCAATCATGTCTAAGATGATCTTCTTCTTCTTCTTCTTTTTCTTCACCATGATGATTGACATGCTGCTTCATTTCTTGTTCCTGTTTTTTATAGCCATCGATGATGGTGCGGATCAGTGTAAAAGCTCGCCTTTGTGAATCTTGTGACACACCCAATGTGTTCACTCTGATATACTCAAACATCTTCATTGCAATTCTCTTGTCTTCCACAATCGCCCAACTGCAGCAGAAAAGTCATTCATGCCCACAAAGACTCCTCTTAGATAGATCACAGCTCTCAGCAGCTTCCATAAGCTTCAGCCTTCAAAGTACATTTAAGGTCTGGGACCATGGCAGATTATGTCAATTTCTTGACCACATCATATGACATAATCTTCCGGTGATGATGATGATCAGACACTCACAATAGGGACTAAAATCTCTGTTGTACATGAAACAACCCAAGACCTTAATGTCGTGGAATGGTCTCACCCTTGTGCATTATTTTGGGTGCATCACCTAGCTTGCTATAACAGGCTTGCTTGGCACCTTACTCAACATAATGGGCACAGACTTGACCTTTCCATGTAGTACAATTTTTCTTTTCAACATGTGCTTCAGGACAAAGGTAAGATCTTGCAGATTTCTTTCAGTATCCAAACCTTCAAGGAAAAACCAGATTGATCTAGGAAACTTGGCAGAGACAGCTTGTGTCAGGCTTCAGCACCAAATTCAGATAGTCTGTAACATGAAAGGCTGACCAACCAATTAACCCTGTGCCTGTGCACGGGTGCACTGCAAAATGCAGAAAGAAGAATGGCAAAAAACAGAAGCACTGAAGCTAATCGGATTGCAAAATGCCTAAAACAAGAAATTTGGCAAAAGACTTAGCACTGGAGCTTGGATTGCAAAATACTCAAAAGAAGGAATTGGTCCAAAGACTTAGCACTGGAGTTTGGATTGCAAAGCTTTTGCCAAAAAGAAGATTGGAAAAAGAAGCAATCACTGGAGCTTGGATTGCAAATTGCTAAAAAAGAAATTGGGCAAAAGACTTAACACTGGAGCTTGGATTGCAAAAGTCCCAAAAAGAAGAAATTTGGTAAAAGACTTAGCACTGGAGCTTGGATTGCAAAAGTCCCAAAAAGAAGAAATTTGGCAAAAGACTTAGCACTGCAGCTTAGATTGCAAAAGTCCTAAAAAGAAGAAATTTGGCAAAAGAGTTAGCACCAGAGCTTGGATTGCAAAACTTTGCCCAAAAGAAGAATAGCAAACTTGTTGAGCACTTAGAGAGGAGCAGCTTGGATTTGAGAGCTACTGCAAGATCTGAGAGCTGCCAAGTGTTGCTGTGAACTTACCCAAGACGGGTACCTGCATGGCCTGTGATCTTGGAGAAAGTGAAGAGCATGAGAGGATTGTCAGCAGGAGCAGTGATGGGAGTGTACTGCGGCCAGTAGTATGCAAGGTCATGGATTGTAGAAGAAGAAGTAGAAGAAGAAGATCCCTGCTGTGGGCCTCCTCCTGCTGCACCACCTTCTTGATGATGAAGCACAGCTTGACAGATGCTCCCTTCTGGATTGCTGGGAGATGTCACTACCTCAATGAAAGAAGCAGCACGGTCATGATTTCTTCCTCCTCCTCCTCCTGCTGCAGCTACTTGCTGAAACTTGGTTGCATCTCCTGCCCATTTGTACTTGGCTGACTTTTGATAATCCACAGCTTCTGCGTACGACTGCAGTGCACAAGGAAAGTGAAGGTTCAGAAGCTAGTCCATGAGAAGCAGCTGGTCTAGTCCAGAGATTATTCATGCATGAGATCGATGATGAGACAGTACCGAATAGAATGGGACGGCAGACACGATCTTGATTGGATCAGACGTAGTGGGCGTCGAGTTCTCGGGAAGATTTGCAGCGAGGGCGTAGATGGCAGCTTGGAAGAGTTGAGTGGAACCCACGCCCAGTAGAATGTAGCGGTCTTGTGTCACAGCGTTTCCCACCAGAGTGTGCAATTCGCGGATTGTGAGCTCCAGATGATGGTCCACGAACAGGAACGCGTTGTGTTTATGCGCGAAGTAGCTCATTCCTTGCCACGCCGGGATGACAGTGGTGGCTTGCGATCCAAGCGTGAGCCAGTAAGACTCGAAGATCGTCGGATCCCCACTGCACACAGCACAACACAACAACAACAACAACCGACCGACCGACCGACCCACGGAGAATCCCATCAGTCCACCACCCATGATGTGCATTCGCAGCGGCAGACTGTAAGAGAAGCAATTGCGTAAGTTCTTCACGACAGACAGTAGTAGTAGTAGTGATCTGCTCTTGTTCCTCACATGGAAAGGTTGAGGATGCAGTTGGTTGCGAGCTCAGCGCATCGAGGACCCGTGAAGCAAGGATGGCAGTGGCAAGCTCCAATTCTTCTTCCCACCGCTTTCTTCTGCTGTTGCTGATCCAACACCACAAAGTGCCCATTGCTGGAGCATTCTCGAGCGTGATCCAGGGCGGAAAACGAGACATAAGAGCTACCTTCAAGTACCGGCGCCGGCGCACATGAAACACATGGGGAGTCGTCGTCGGCCTGCAGTACTACCGGCTCCTCCCAGGGGTCTCTTGAAAAGCTGGTAGTAAGTCTAGTGTTGTTGCAGAAAACATTTGGGCTTGCTGCTGCACTGCGTGGTGATCGATGCAGCAACTGCTGCTGCTGCTGCTGCTGCTGATGATGATGATGATTTGACAAGCTGCTGCACCTAATTCCATGATCATCATGTTGCAGTGCTCGGTCTGGAGATAAGCTTAAGCATATGTAGTAGACGAGAGCGAGGTTGAGAGCGAGCGAAGCATGAAATGGTAACCAGCTCAAGGGACAAGAGCTGCTGGAGGACAACTGTGACTGCGCGAGACCATGACTTTGTGCAACGTTGATGCGTTTCTTTCGTGATAGAAGCAGAACTGGAGCTGCTGCTGCTGCTGCTGCTGTTACTTTTGCAATGGGCCGGTGGTTTTCACCATTGTGGCACAGCTGCTGCTGCTGCTGCTGCTGTTGCTGCTGCAGTTGGTGGGTTGTTGCAGCAACCCGGCCTCCCCCGCGACTACCGCCCATAACTTCTGGTTTAGTACTAGTCTAACAAGAGCTCTATGATGAAGATCTGCATGTGACTTACCTACCCATTGAACACATTCATGGATTGTGGCGGAAGGGAGGGACCTCAACGTTGCAATGCAGCTACATCCACAGTCACTTGAATTTCTTCTTCTTCTTCTTCTTCTTCTTCTTCTCCTTCTTATTCTGCAACCTTGGCAGCTCTCTCTCTCTCTCGGATGGATCTCTCACAACAACTGATCTTTCACTACAACAAAATAAAACATGATGGGCTTTGCATTCCAGTGCGAATCCATTTCACTAAATTCATATCATTCCAGCTGCTGCTGCTGCTACTACTACTACTACTACTACTACTTTGCAGTTTCTTTCACCACCCAATGCTGATGATCATGCACCAACCATGACATTACTTACTTACTTACTTGCACCTTAACTGACTCATGATGCATTATGCTCTAGTACTAGTCTAATAAGAGCTCAATCATTTTTTTTTCTTGAAGAAGCAAAGCAAGTGAGGAGCCTGGAGGGGGTCCAAGGTTTTGGATCTTGCCCCATTCATGAAATTGGAAAACTCTTGCAACTTTTGTTGTGCAATCTCTCACCAAAAAGTCAGGACTCAGGAATTGCACCAGCTTGAAATCCACTAGTCTCCTCCCTTCCTTCCTCCCTTCCTCCCTCCCTCCATCCTTTGCTTCCTTCCTTCCCTTCCTTCCTTGGCTGTGAAACAGGATACCCAAGTTATAATAAGTAAGTTAACCCAGGAAAAGGAGGAGAGAGGGATTGGGGGGGTTAATTTCACCATCCATGGTAAAGTGATCTCACCTTGCCCAGCTGACTGGCTACATAAATTGAGGCCCATAAATAGACAGGTATAAAATCACATAGGTACACACACATTGTAATTTGCTAGCTAGATGGATATATATAGAGAGAGATAGGTAGGTAAGTACATAGGTAGTAAAATAGGTAGATCCATACATACATACATACATACATACACACCTAAATATGTAGCTGCACCTCTTGGCTATCATCTAACTACTAGGGGGGTTTATCATGTAGACTAGAGTTATAGTTTGAGTGTGAGAGAGAGAGAGAGAGAGAGAGAGAGAGAAGTAAGTATAGGATTTAGGCTAGGGGCTGTTTTTTAGCCTTTTTTTAGGGTGGGATTTTGTACACTTTATACTAAAAACTGGATGTATGTGAATTTTTAAATTCCTCACTTGAAGAACAAAAGCCAACTGGGTTTCATTTCACCCAAATAAAAGCCTTTTCACTTTGGGATTACTGCCTGCCCAATTTTTTTGGTGGGCTTTTGTACAATTTTTTTTACCAAAAGTACAGTTGGGACTAATTTAGTGGGTTGTCAATTCAGCATTGGGGAGTGTGGGTAGAAGAGGGTACCTAACCTACCAGTCTTTTTTTTTTTTTTTCTGGTTAAATATCACCAGATTTTTACATTCAAAAAAAAAGAAAAAAGAAGACGTTGCTCCTTTAAAAGGGATTTAAAAGGAAAAATGACATCAAATAGTCAGAAATCATATGTCCATGATCGTTATGTATTGGAATCGCTACATCTTCGATATCCTCACTACATCCATTGGCTTTCTTACTTAAGTCTCATTTGCCTAGATTAGATTCTACCCTTGCACTCTTCATTAGGTTTTCATATTTTGATCCCCTGTGTTGTCAAAGTATATTATTTAGGTTTGGGCATTAGCTAGCTATTGTAGGCTTAAAGTTTAGGGTTAGAGCTTAAAATAGGTTATTTTACGCTTTTGCCTTTAGCCAAAGGTCAATAGTTAAAAACTAAAAAATAAAAGCGCCTCTACCAAAGAGACGCCAAATCACAATTAGTTACGAAGAGGCCAAATCATAAATAGTTTCTAGTTATCACATTATGTGCCCATAGCCATTGTGTACATTGTACATACATACATCCTCTATTATCTTGAACCCTAATACTTGCAGGTTGTAACTTGTGAGTTTTTAGCTTTCTCAATGCCCATATTCAAAACTTCGAACCTCAAAGCAACTTTATGCAATTTGCATAAAGTCTTTAATGGTGAACTTCAATTTTTTAACTTTGAACAAGAGGTTCAAAAATCAAATGTCAATCAATATTCAAAGTGGAGGTTCAATGTTTTTGTCGAATATTCATAAAACAACAGGATAGGTTCAAAAATCAAACATTGATCAACATTCAAAGTGGAGGCTAAACATCTTTGTTGAACATTCATGAAGCAATATGACAAGTTCAAGAATCGAACATTGATCAATGTTCAAAGTGGAGGGTCAACATCTTTGTTGAATATTCATGGAGCAATATAACAGGTTCAAGAATCAAATGACAATCAACATTCAAAGCAAAAGGTCAACATCTTTGTTAAATATTCATGAAGCAATATGGCGACTACAAATGTTTATAATGTATCAATGAACTTGGAAGTTCCAACTTCCCATGGTGCTCACACTACTATCCAACAAGCAATAACACACCAAGTCCCAAGTTGTGAGTTTACAAAGTGCACTGAGCAAAGTAAGTTCACTTAAACCTTGAACCTTTGTAAGATATGTTGCATTGTAAGATGTAATGGTTGAAATTTGAAGTTTGTTTACTATTTAATTAGATCAAGATTGTTTATAAAAATAAAGAATCAAGATTATGTGTATTGGGTTTTGGTTGCTTTAAGGTGTCCTATTGTTGTGATCAATTTGCACCCAAAATTCAAATATTTTCAACTTTTCACATGTCTTAAGGGTTTTGTTGGGTGCATAGTGCACATATGGGTGTAGGCCTTAAGGCATTATTGTCAACACATTCACATTACACAAAAGTTTGACTATCAAGAGCATTTTCAAGTTTTGAGTTCTAATTTTGTTATGTTCATTATCAATGGTGATGTTGAAGTTGCCATCAAACTTTAAAGTTAAAGTTTTTTTTTTTCAATTGTGATGCAACATCAACAAGGAAACTTTTACTACTGCAAGCTTGGTGGCATCTTCTAATTCTTCTCTTCTTCCTCCACCTAAGTTCGGTACCCTTGAAACTTTAATTGGTTTGTCATTTAATTTGATGCAAGAACCTACACCCAAAAAGTTGTGAAAAGAATCATGATAACAAAAATGGAAAGACATTTGGCCAACTAAGTTTGTTTCGGTAAATTCGAAGATTGTCGATGGGGTGCTTGTATCAATAAAGTGCACCATTTGTTCTACCATTGTAGGTGTGCCCAAGCCCATTGTTCCTAAATTGGACAAATTGAAGAAATACATGGCCTAAAGTGTCAAGTAAAAGATGACATTCTTCATAAAGGCTTGAGAAAAAGCTAGTTTTACCATGAAACAAATAATAAGCACTATCGCAACCTTGCCCTATTCAATGCTTAACATCCTAAATCTTTTTGTAATAAATTGGTAATGTTGAACTTGGGGATAATTGACATAAGGTTGTGTAATATTATGCTTCTTTCCATATTTTACAAAATGGCCAACCCACGTTGGAGTATGAATCTTTGAAACATTTGTTTGATTTTTTTTAAGTGAAAAAAATGTCCAAAAAACATTACACTCACACATTTGGGTGGGTGATGGGCGAACATATTCACTTGCAAGTTTTGAAAACATTGAAAGCTAGCTATGATGAGAGCTCAATACCTTTCAATCACATGTGATGAAGTTACTTATATTGACAACTAACAATGGTTGTCTATAAATGTTTATGTGGTGAACAATTGAATGTAAATTCTATTGTTATTGTCCATTGTTCAAGTTGTGGGTGTGTTTGGTGTTGACAACTTAACAAAATGCATTATAGACTTTTGTTGAATGAAACGGTCAAGGTGAAAATAAAATTGTAGCAAGGCTTGTTGTTTTTGGATTTAAATGATGATGGTGCAAGTGGTACAAGGCACTAAATCTAATGTTATAGTCAAGATTTATAAATCTTGGGCTCTTTTAACTTAAATGTGCATTGTGTTTCTCATTGAGTTAATTTTAATGTGCAAACCCTATCTACTTTTATGTTGGTGCATTGACTAGAGGTATTGTTTGAATCTTTGTGCCAATATTTTTACAAGAGCCCCGAACATCATTTGGAACTCACAAAATTAATTAACATCGTGGAGACTAAAGATTTTGAACTAATAAAAAAGTTAAAACCATGTGGATTCAATGTTTAGCCTTGCAAAGAGGGTGATGGTAGAATATTTGACTATTTTGATGAAGATGGGCTGAAACACATGGTCATAAATTTTCAAATTGCAACCAACTTTGAACTTTTGATTGATTTGGATGTTTTATTGTTTTTATTTTCTATCCTGCACCTTTTAAAAGCAATGCATACCTTCATCAAGTTTTTTCAAAGCATTGCAATATTTTTTTAAATTTTGTTATTTCGATCAAGATTTGTCAATCCTAGTTGTATACCCTCTTTGTTGATCTTGCCACAAAATTTCAAGTGGACACATTCAAAGAATGCCATTCCTTACTAGATGGCACTCATGAATCCATCACCTTAAAGTGGTAGTAGATGTTTGAATTATATCTATAACATTTTATTTTTAATATGAATAGTAATCAAATTTTTTACATGCATAATGACAAAACAATAAGGGAAAAAAACATTCTCACAAGGGAGATCATGGACCAATGTGCAAATGGTGTGGAAACAACGATCTTGGGTTTTTCTTTTTAATCTTTTTTTTTTTTTTACATCTTTGTTGTTTTGCAAGTTGGAGGTTATAACTTGTTGTTCATGTATGTGGGATGGATTGAATGTTGTAAAAATTACTACTTGTCATTACTGTCTAAATTGGACATTAAGTTTTTATTTCATGAGGTTCTTAATGCATTGAATATCAATTATCCACAATAATGGCTTTAGGACAATGTTGAAATTTTTTTTGCAACGCACCTTTGTAATTCCAAAGCATCATTATTTAGGTTTTTGCACGGCACTTGCGAAGGAACTAGAACTTTAAATCCTTGAAATTCTCTTTAAGTCAACCCTTGACTTGAAACAAAGCTTTTTCAAAGTGACAATGAAAAGTCAAGCCAAGGTTGCCATGACTCAATTCCCCATTGATTTGAACCCCCCATTTGATTATGGTGCACTATTTCAAGTTCCAACATGTTGTGTCATAACCTACTTAAATATCTCAAACTTGTTGAGATAAACAATGACATTGTCCTTGTTTTGGGCCATGTGGAAGATGAATGTTGTTTTTCAAGCTTGAAATTCTTGAAATCTAGCCTTCATAATAGGTTGTGTCCCCATCTCACCATGGATGTGAGAATGTATTTGCAATAATTTTTCACATTGTCTCAATTCCTTTACAAGGTGGCAATTGAATCTTGGAAAAATGAGAGCACATTCTATGGTGATGTTTAATGTGTTTTGTATCTTTGTTGAAAATTTAACCTGAGCTAAAATATCGTTGCCATTTTGACCAACTCCTTGAGTAGCTATCATATGTATTACCTAGGGAGGTGATTCCATTTTATTTCAAATGACAAGCAAAAAATATAAGGTGCAACTTTCGTATATGTAAATTCTTTAAATTTAAAAAGGTTTCTATTGATTCATTATGAAAATATACTTAAAATGTATTTGAAATACATTTAAAATATTTTATTATTGCATAAAAAAATTTAAAATATTCTTTTATCTTAAGTGTTTCCTAAAAAATACAAGGAATGGCCTCCCTTGGATGTATTATGAATGACGATCATGGTGTTAAGATTCAAATTTTTGCTTCAAAGCACCTCTACCCACAATCCAAACTCCAAATTTAAACAAATTAATAATTCAACTTCAATGTCCACAATCCTAAACCTATATCCTTGTAAATTATATGCATTTGATTAGCTCTAAATGTTTGAACCTAAAGGCTAACAGTAATTTCCATTGCCTAAAGGTTAATACCTATGTTAGTAATAAGTATGTAGTTATTAATATGTAATATGTTTAATTTGTTGCATTGTTAATTAAGTATGTGTTTTGTTTTAATTTTTCAGGCCACTCATCTTGCAATGGGCAATTTACAAATTCAATTCTTCCATAAGTGACATTAATTTAAATTAACACTATGAAATTGAAATTTGATGCGATATTGTTGAAGATTAAAATAAACTCTATTTGAACTTCTCAAAATTTAGTGTCAATGATTGAGCCAAACTTGCTAGAAGACCATAAAAATCGAATGTTTGTAGAGCTTAAGAACTAAGAAAATAATTTTGTTTGTCACGTTGTTATACACATAAAATTTTGGAACTTAGCCTATTTTAGAAGGAAAATTTTAGAATGTAGCCTTCATTTTTCCACAAGAAAAATAAAAGCAGCCTTTTTTTTAAATCATTTTATATATATATATATATATTCCTTAGCCAAATAACTCCCCAAAAGTTAACTATGCTAGAATTTGTCATACCTAGTGCCAATGGCACCCTACCACTATACTCTGTGGTACAAATGCTGCTTACTTTGAAAGCTGAAAAAACTGACAAGTACCCACCAGATACCCATGGTTATAAGACATCATACCCCAGATATTCCTTAGATTGTTTTTGGGAAGCAGGTCTGAGTTGCAATGGCCCTGCCTAACATCTATTTCCATATGTGTGGTCACTCATTTGGCTTTAATGCTGGTGGCATTAAAAAAAAAAAAAAAAAAATTAAAAAAAATCTTGCTTAAAATGAAATTGGGCCAAGTTAAATGTTTCTATTTTAGATTTTAACTTTTTCTTTTTAAAAAAATCTAAATTTAAATGGATTTTTTAATTTTAAAAATATGTAATGTGTGGATGCCAAGGATTCAGAATCACTATAGTTTTCCCCACCATTGATTCAAATCACAAGCATAACTAAGCCGATTAGGGCAATCTAGGCGACACACACAACACAATGGGCAAGGGCATGGCCTTTCAATGATATTATGATCTATTAAGGTGGCACATTCAAGCATTTAAAAAAACAAAAAATCATGTTCAACCCAGATTTTGGTCACTATTATTATAAATGTATGGTCATCACTAGAAGATTATGTCACTAGAAAATTTACTTTTGAGGCTAGACAATTTCTTAAAATTTATTTTTAAAAACTTAAAGCTTTTCGCAAAGGAGGGCAGATGTGGTCTAATTGTTAAGACTCTCCTCCTCCTCCTTCCTGAGAATATTTTTGGGGTTGTTCTTACTTGGGTGAGAATTGAAAGGGGCGGTTATTGATCTGGGGATTACCTAATATGATACTTGTTGACTTTCATAACTGAGAACCAGCTTGATAACCGTTAGGTACCCGTCTCCTTTTTACACCTCATTAAGGTTTCCTTCTTCAATTGCTTTTAAGCTTTCATTTTTGTGTGAACAAAATCTTAGGTTCAAGAGAATTCTTGTGTTGTGTTTGAAGTTCACTTGTGTCTCGAATAGCAAAATGCAATATTGAATAAACAAGTCATATTTTACACTTGCATTGAAAAGTAAAAACTTTCAGCTGTGACTTCATCTAAACGTGTTTATTAGATGATGTGCAAATTTTTTAAAAATTAATGTACAATTGCAACAAATCAAATAAAATTACCACTAGTTGTTTACCCCATTTTTTTGTATTAAACAATGTGCAACCAAATGTTGCAAAGATTGGACAATTCAACGTGAGTACAATTAGTTGAGGTAGACCAACCCCCAAAAAGACCTTTGAGATCAATCACCTCACAACCACTCAAACCCAAATTGTGTGCACCCAAAAAGGTTGACAAATTCATTAGTAGCTAGCCATCTAAAATGACATTCCTTTCAAAATAACTTATAGCAATAATTAATTTTAACTAAAATTTTGATCTTATTTGAAACACATTGCAAATAGCATAGGTTTGTGAAAGTTTCATAAATTTGCATATTATGCTTGCAACTTCCTTCCTTAATTGCTTTGGAGGACAAAAAATTTCTATTGTTTTAATCACATTATAAGTTGATGCCACCATCACAAAAATGAAAATTTTATTAATTATTTTCTTACAACTGTTAATTAATATGGATGACTTCATGAATGCAAGTTTTCAAGAGAATCCCATAAGAGTGAACTAACATTCCAACTTTGGAAACTATAATTTAGTGACTATTGTAGATGTTCTAAAAAAATTTGTGTTACTTTAAATGTGAAATGGTCAATAGATCATTCACAATCAATTGAGCAACAAAGTGCAATTTGAAAAAGATGAATGAACATTAGAGCCTTAAAATGTAAAACCATACAACCACAAACAAATGCCAAAAATCAAGTTAGCATTTATTTTTAGTGGGAAATACATGAAGAACTTTTATGAACGTCATAAATGATAAGCTTATGATGAGAAACCATCTAGAATCAGCTAGGAATTATACATTTTAATACAAACAATTGTGGATGAAGATGGATGAATTTCATCACATTACGGAAAAATGCAAACATTCATGAATACATTTCATATGAATCAAATTGAATTAATAGGAATTACCTTGGGTGAGGTCAATCCTTTTTTGACATGTTTATAAATCTCATAAACTATTAAACTAATGTTGAAATGTGTGTTGTAGTAAATCTCTTTTTAATATATTAATTTAGCATTTGGATAAATTTGAAAGGAATCCAGTAAATATAAATTACATTTAGCATGTCTTAAAACTTGTAACTAGTTTTTTAAAACACAATGAAACAATGTAAAAGTAATATTTAAACATTGTTGATTAGCACTATCTCAAAAACAATTGACTAATTTCATATTGTCACATCAACTTGTCATGACTAATCACAATTGATTCAATAGGCATGGACAATTCCTATCATCACAATTTTATCCATATGTTTTATGATTTAAATGTTGGGGTCAATAAATGCCATCTATGACATGAAGGTAATTTAATTGGTTGTTCGTAATGTATTTTAGCATTTGAATCCAACAAATGGGCAAAAATAAAGTTACTCATTATCATCTTATTCTTGGATTTCAAAAAACATATGTTAGAATTAAATGGGAGTTTTTAAAGATATGACAATATCTAACTATTAAGTTTTTGCAAAATATATTCATTGGGGAATTCTTACAAAACTAGAAGGAATCATGTCCTTTGCAACCAAGAAATCAGTGATTACAAGTCCTAAATGACTATATATATAACTTTAATTATAAACTATCACTTTGAATCCTATATGTAAAAGATCATAGTCATATATTAATGAGGCATGTGACTAGTAGACGATAAGGTGGTAACAAGTTGAAGAGTGTTAGTTTTCATCATTTTTATTTCATCTATATGACATCCATGATTGACAAAGTGACATGGATGTTCAATTGTCATTCAACAATGTGACTATGAAAATATCAATATGCCTATGACTACAAAATGACTATGCATAATGATGTGGACAAATATTTGCAATTGACGTGGAATGTCATGATCTACATTATTCATCATTTTGTATTCAGCTATATGGGGGTTATATTGGGTATTTTTGGGGAAGGGTGGCATGCCATTACATGGACAACGTGGCAACTAATGACTTTACAATGATTACAAAATGATTACAAGTCATTTGATATGGATGTAGACAAACCTACCCCCCACCTACTTACCTACCTGCCTATTTACTTACCCACCAACCCACCTACTTACTTACCTACATACTTATATACCCACCAACCCACCTACACACCTACCCACACACCTACCTACTACTTACCCACCCACCTACTTACCTACTACATACTTGCCTACCCACCCACTTATTTACCTACCCATTCACCCACCTACCTACTTCTTATTTCCTATCTCCTACAACTTGTTTATTATTTACCTCATAGTCTTGTAATGATATGAAATAAACACGTGCAATAAAAAACTTGACAAACACCAAACAATTTTTTATGGTGTAATCAAGTAGTCCATTGATAAGGACTTGGTTTATCATTGTGAAAGTGAAAGGTTCAATTCCTAATATTTGCAACCTATGTGCATTTTTTAGAGGGCTAAGGTAATTAAGGTAGACTAAGGTGTTAGGTAGATTATGTAAGTCAAATTAGGCAAGCTAAACTACCAACTACCTACTTGTCTTTTTCAACCTACCTAGACCTATTGCTTAATACCTACCTATTGAAATTGTTTTTTATAATAATCCAAAAAAATGATTTTAGTCTATGTATAAATTTGACCAATCAAATGGTCCATCATTTGTTAAACATTTATTACATGACACCTTAATAGTATATATGATTTGTCTTCTATGACTTGTCTTATATAACTTGACAATTGCCATTTATAAACATAAGATGAAAAGTGACACATCAAACATTTAATGATGTCTTGTCTTAAATAAGCCGTCCACCACAACTAAAGGCTTCTTAACCATATAATGTCTAGTATTATGACTAGAAAATTAATCATATATGGAGTCATAATTATTTTTTAAAATTCTAATGCAACTTGTGGTTGACAATTGTGGGAGTAGGAAGGAAAGGTTTAACCTTTCATGTTTTATTGAAAGTAAGGGAATTATGTAACCTAGCCCATATCTTTTTTTTTCATTGCAAATTGTCCAACATATCCTAATTTCAAATGTTAACAAACTTTAGTAAAAATGAAAGTCTAATCAATCAATAATATGTGAAGGCCATCATGTTGGTCATTGCTTGCCCTTAATTTAAACAAAGAAAAATTAATTGATTTTTAATAATATGGTCTTCAACCTAAAATCAATTGCAAAAAAATATTTGGATAAACTTGGACATTGTCCCAATATCAAGGGATAATTTGACCAAACAATAACACAAATGAATATCTATGTTATCCTATAAATGATGAAGTTATTTTGAGGTAGTTATTGTAAAAAGGTAATTTCCTATAATATTTATTATGTCACAGGAATATGGTTTTGGATTTTTTTGTTTGGGGGATTATCCCCAAGGTGTGGCTTTGGAGTCGTGTCTTTTATTTTATGAAATTCCAAAGCACACCAAATGAACAAAATGTGTGATTAATGCCAAAGGTTGTGTTTTCATTTTGTTTTATGTGCATGTTCTCATATGTGTGTGAATTTATTAGTTTCAATAGTGTTGGGTGTCAATATGATAGTGCACAACATTATTTCAAACTAAGAATATGACAATAACCTTGCATTTATAAAAAAGATCAATTTATTGGTACACCAATTTTTATCCATGGTTGGTAAGCTTCGTACAAATAACCAAGAGACATTAGCAACCATGATATGGTGCATGGCATGATGTTGGAGACCTAATATATATACACCCTAACTTTGATTAAATTTTTAATTAATAATTTCCATTGCATCAAGTGATTGGTTCCACACCGCAAAAAGGTGAACATCAAGGGGACATAATTATGTTACATCTTGGTTGTTCAACATACTAAAACAAATTTATTATCAAATTAAATTTATGGCTTCAAATGTGATCAAGTCCTCAATGCATGTTACTAATGTTTCATTAAGCACATGTTTAATCATTAAAAGAAAACTTATCTTGCCCCTAAACTTTGATTGGATGTTACATGTTAAGAAAGTGGAAGAATTTGGTTCTAAACCCTAATGGGCATCTAGTTAGCATTACCAAAATTAAAATGAACTTAATTTAATAACCAATTTTAAGATATTACATCAAAGGATTATGGAATCACAATTAAAATGTCACAAGCTAGGCTATGAAGCATAAAGACACATAGAGACTTATAGAACAAATAACATCATGATTGTTTATTAATAGACATTTTCAATTTTCATGGTGGTCATTGTATAAGAACAAAAACGTGACCTTTGTTCATAACAATTTCAAACAACTAGGATTTGATAATGAATTTGAGTTTATCAAGGGATGTTGATCATTGAGTGCAATAGGGGGACATGGAAAAGGCATGATTCAATATGGAACCATGTAGTTCAACATGAAAAATGAAGACAAATTGTTACATAAAAAAGAGGAGTCTCAATCACACTCCCTTCAATATGGCTTCTTTAAAATGAAAAAGTAAAATTATTTGCAAAGATAGCCAAACTAAGCACTACAATGTGCTTACAATGTTCAATTTGGCCAAAACTATGGACACGAAGACGAATTTATTGTAAAATAATACAATTTTGCAAAACAATGGGTCAAATTCCATTTACCACCAAAATTGGTGGTATTTTGAATTTCAACATGCATCTTCAATTTTCATCAAACAACTTTCATTACTACCCTACACTAATTATTCATGAAAAAAAATTCAATTGTTTTTGCATTTGGGTCTCAGTTTCAATATTTTGCATTAACTTTTACTCAACTTTAATCATTCACAAGATACATATCAATTGAAGATGAAACCAAAGATTGATGGTGAAATAATTAAGGTTTAAATGGAGGACCTTTTTAAGAATAAGTTTCGTATATCATGATTTTCTTGTTAAAAGATGCATATACATGGGTAATCTTATAAAGCTTTGGAATAACAAAGTGGCAAAGTGATTGAAAATTAAGTTCCATATTTGAAAGAAAATTGCACAAATAATGTGTCAAAATATTAGCTATTGGTACATTATTTTTCAATAATGCTCCATTATGAAAAAAATTCATAGTAAGAAAACCTAGTTGCACAAAGAATTGAAAGATTATTGATCTTTAAAGGGTGATTGAATTATGTGATTGTTTGTTTATAATTTCCTTAAATGAATCACAACACTTCAATCCACTTACTTTTGATTTTACATGTTTTTTTAATGAAAATTATGGCCAAAATAAATTTTTAGTTCAACCCATCTCAATGATCCATTTGAATATTTTACAATGTGTTAAGCATTGATCATTACAACATTATCATGGTAGTTCACAACAAATATTTTTTCAAAACAATCCAAACCACCATTTTGATAATCTCATTTAGTCACAAATGTTTTTTTTCACACTTAAATACAAGTCTATTCCAAGGGTCTATGTGTATTTGTAGTTCCACTTTCATTGATCTCTTTAAATGCTCATTTTTTACAAACTTATGTTTGCTTATTACCACATCAAATGTAAATGCATCTTACTAGGCCTTTAACTATTCACATTTCTTTATTGTGTAAGACTTAGGTTCACAAGACAATAAACACTAATGTTGTGTAGTTATTTGATTTTCAAAATAACTTTCGGTTCCAACTTTCTGAAAATTTAAAAATTAAAAACCTTTGGATTCTTTTTTTTTGAAAATTTTGCAAACCAAAAAAATTGTCTAGTTGTGATATTTTCAATTTTCATATTTGAAGGTCCCTTTTAACTATAATTATCTTTAACCAAAAATACAACAATTACATACAAAGGTTTTCTAGTTTTAAAAACCTTGTTATATCACATATCCATGGCAATTCTACATGTCTTATTTCATGAACCATAAGTATTTTTATATGTCACATATACATTCACCAACACTAATACCACCTTCTGGAGTGATCCCAACACTTAATTAATCCCAGACAAAATTTCACTTTCTTTAAATTTTTATATGCGAAGTTTTCTTGAGAACAAAAAATATAAATTAAGAAATAAATCTATATGCACAAATTGTATCCTCATTTTTGTATCTCTTTCATTATTGTGCTCAATTTTCCCAAAGAATTTGTTTTTGGATAAAACAACAAAATTATACAATGAATTGTTTTTCAAAGAGAACATTTTGAAATCAAATCCAAAGGACTTGTATATAAATGATATCCTTTGGTAATATCTTAAGGACCTATTAGAAAGGAAGATGCAATTGAGTTAAACTCAAATATTGAGATTTAATTCAAATGAATTCGAATTAAAGTGATGGCCTTGCTTGCCAACATCTTTGAACTTATGTGTAACAATTTTGGTAGTGCAACACAACTAACGAGATTCATTTTGTTTGCACACATGTCCACAAATACAAATTCCACATCTACAACACAACCACCGTTCCAGTTCAAAAATATATGTTGGAATAAACTAAATGAAACCTTGTATCTCAAAGTCACTAAAAAACTTTGCCAAACACATCCAACATAGCATCCACAAAAACAATTACCACCCCTCAAAATTTTCAACGTTTTCAAGTGAAGATTTCAACCCTAATGCACTTCACTTTAGTTGCCCACTATCAATTTTGAGTTTAGTAAACTTGCTTTGATCTTCAAAAATCTACAGTACAATAAGAACACATTGAATCTAAATGGCTAATCAAATGATTGTGGTAGTGATCAACATTAAAAATGAATTCGCTATTCTTGACAAGTTGAATTTGGTAGCCATAACCAAAGTGGCACTACTTCGCAAACTCCACAACCCAAAATTTGTCTTTGACATGAAGGAAATGGCACTATGTTCATCATTAGGTTGATAAGAAATTTCATAGCAAAGACTAGCCTCAAGGTAAAACCCACATGTAGAACAACCTCTTCCACATTTCCCACAAATATCCCCAAAAAAGTGCAAACCTAATATGGTGATTAGCACTTTGGTTCATTTCTTGAGGGCTTTTGTTCATCACATATTTTGAATGAACCTTTCATTATATACTTTCTTCTTTTTTTCTCTCCAATATTCAATTCCCAAAAAAGCCAAAAGAAAAAAAAATGACCTACCACAAACAAACAATATTTTTTACAAAACAAGGAACAAAAAAATTGAATATTAACCACAAAAGCTGAAAACCCACTTGTAACCAAGTCATCACAATAGTTGCATTATTAAAAAATCTCAAAGAAAAACACAAACACCAACCTTAAATAACCATAACACACATTGTAAAAAACAAAGATTAACAAAGCAAACAAATTGCACAACATTGAAAACAAGGTGAACAACATCTTTAAAAAAATAGATGTTGATGCATCCACTTCATATCAACCACGAATCACCAAATATTACCATCACCACAAAATTTCAATGGTCAAAGCCTAAACATACAAGCTTCAACCATCAAAGAACAAATCTTGAAAGTGGTTTGTCCTCACTATCACTCATTGACCACCTCAAAACAAGCAAAATAACTAGCCATTTGTTCATGATGATCCAAACTACAGTTCTAAAAAATGTGCAAAATTTTCAAATACATGGTTTTCTTATGCACAAGGTTCTCTCATCCCTCCACCACTGGTAATTCCTAGCAACAAAAATAATTGAAAAATGTTCAACATCATAGGATGGAAACAAATGTTATTTATTGAAAATATGATGCAATAAATAAAAGCTTGATCTTTCAACATGGAGGTGAGGGTTTCAAGTATTCATAGTTGTAACCTTCATGTATATGCCTAGGTGATTTAAAAGCATAGGCTAAATGCCCTAGCTAGCCTAAGTCCCGCCTAGCCTAATTTGCCAAGGGTAGCTTTTTAAGTTAGTAAGTAAATAGTTAAGTAGGCAAGTAGGGTAAGTTAATAGGTGGGCAAACCCATCCTTGGGTGGTATCACTAGGAACCATTTCACCAAAATTCATGGAAAGGTGGACCCAATTTAATTTAATAAAAGAAATTTAATCTTTTTAAATTATGATTTTTACTATTGATTTGCCCCACATGGGTTTTGTGCTCCCCACATATGTATACACTATGGAATTTTTTTATCATCAAACACATGTAAAGCTTTATTAAGAAACACACCATACATTAGGGAAATGTACAAATGAATAAAATAAAGAAAAAGGGAGAGGTGACAAGACATCAAATTGGCTCAAAGTAACTATGAAAATCTCTCCATGTCCATAACTAACTGCCTATGGAAGGCTGGCCATATTTATATGTTGAAAACCAACGGCTTGCAATAGATCGGTCATGGTGATGGGAGGTGTGTCTTGAAGCAGTGGAAATCAAAAAGTAGTTAAACCTACAGCTACCACCCGACTTAAAATGGAAGACACTCGCATCCTTTGTAATGTGATTGAAATTTTTTGACAAAGAAAAGTGATAAAGGTAGAAAAATGAGGGCCTTCTATCCCTTTCAAGCTCCAAATGGCATTGGCACAACTGTGTAAAAACACATCAATATGCTTGTGTAAACAACCAAATACCTCAATTGTTAAAGGGAGGAATTGATCACTAGGGTGTCGGTTGCGATAGCTCCTTTCCTTGGCTTGAGCTGCATTGAAAGTGACAAATCCTTGAATTGCGCAAGATTGGGGAAGTAAATCCGCTTGTGTTGGGTCAACAATAACAACATTAGCTAAGGTGCGAATACCATCTTTGGTTAGCACAATGTCAACTTGTCAACAAGAAGAGTTAAATGTGATTAAAGGAAGCACATGTAATTGTTCTCGTCCCACTGGAAACCAACATCTCATGCATTGGCACAAAGGTGTTGTAAATTACATCATGGGTTCCAATGCGTTTGTTGCCATGAACACAACTTAAAAGGTGGATACCCATAAGGTCGATGGGATGTGTGCACACACATTGAAAGATGTTTGCAATTAAAGGATGAAGTAATACAAGTTGCATACAAAATGCTATGCAAAAAACTAGGGAAAATAATTGAAAGCCTAGGAAGATTTGTCGAGTTGTAAACCAAGCACCTCCCTTTAGGCCAAAACAAGATAAAATTCGAACACGATGGGCCTCAAATGTCCCATTGAAAAGCATGTTGGAAAGGGTATGATGGTGTAGATGCTCTGAAATGGAATCTTGAAGTTGAACCATTTATTGCCCAATGAATTATTTAAATGAAAGAAAACATGCACGAACTTGGGGGTGGTAGAAAATCACATGCCACCTTGAGGTGTTGCTAGAAAGGAAATGTGTTGTTGTTAACTCATGTTAAGGCTTTAAGAAGGAAGGGACGTTGATCAACCATAAACCTAGCAGCTATGATTGAAGCGACAAAGACCCAACTCCCTAAATAGGTTGTTGGGGTGATGGTAGATGTCAATATGAACCCAACACCACTGAAAGTTATTAGGAAAGAAGTTTGTTTACAAGTTAATAGTTCCTTTAGGCTATCAAAAGATCCTAGACCTAAAAGGCGTTCAAACATTTTATGGAAAGAAGAATCAAATGAAATAAAAGACTTTATGAAAGTGGAAGATGGAGGTGTGCATCATAAAAGATACGATGGGCGTGCACGAAACAACGAATTAAAATTCCAAAGGTCACCTAAACATCACCCATTCTAGGGAAAAGGTCCACGGGTTGGGCATTCTCTAGCAAGGCATTTTTTATAAAGGATGAGGTGAAAGTTAAGGTGTTCAACGGAACCCTCAAGACTCTAGTTCCTTTGGATGGGGCGGTAAACTGGGATGGGGTGTTGAAGTTTGGTTGTAGGCCAGAAGGTGACCATGCAACGCATATTTTAAGTTGGATAGAAAGACCTATCGCACGAAGTTTAGTTTGAAAATGTTCATAAGTAGATGATATAATTAAAGGGGGGCTTATGCTATGAGTGTCATTTGCAATGGATGGAAATAGACAAGGAAAATGATTAATTGTAGAATGTAAAACCCTAAAATGGGCTAAAGCGAATAGTGCCCCCCCCACAAGGATCATCTTGACGAATCCCCATGGCAAATGGGATGATTGTGACATCACCTTGACGATTACAATGATTGTAAAATGAAGGAACTTGAATGCATAAAATGCACAAATAAAGGGGATGAGTTGTATGATGTCCCCACCTATTATACAAAGTTCTTGAAATATGACCCCTCTTGACACTGAACTGAAAGCGTTTGCCATGTCTAATTAAAGAACAACTTAGTCATGGTGAAGGTCCAGGGTGCACCTAATGTCGTGGGTTACTATTTCACAACCACCTTTAGTTGTAACTCCAAATTGGTGTGGGGAAAAATGTGTTGCAAAAGTTTCATGAAATTGAAGACATAAAATGCAACTTGTGAGTTGATACAATGTTTACCCCATTGCAATGGGACGAACTCCACTTAAAGGCTTGGTCATGGTTAAGAGGCGGGCTGCTCCAAGGACGTGTGCAATTTGGGGTGGAATGTGACCATGTGCAATATGAAAACAAAGTTGGAACAACTAAGGGAATCCACTCACTGAATCTTTAAGGTGAAAACAGTCCTGAAGGTGTTCAAAAACCATCCTAGAAGGACCACTTGCCAATAAATGCGGCATGCATTGGAATGCTAATTTGAAGGAATCAGAAGAAAACTTGAAATCCTAGTCTGGTTCGTAATCTTCAAAGAAAAGTGGGAAGTAGCCATTTGATTCGGGGTGTAATGCAGTGAAAACTAAAGTGGTGTTGGAAGAGGTAGGTGCGGGAGAAAATGGTGCCAAAACACGAGTTGCTGCAAAGTATTCCCTTACACAGTTAAAGGTTAAACTGTGGAGCAAACATTTATGAATTAGAGGATCATGTTGGGGAAAAAGGATTATGTTCGAATTGGCTAACAAAGCTTAGGCCGTAAAAAAAACTCCTCTTGCAAGTTTTCCTAATTGTTTGCTAAAAAGTGTTTGAATCGAATCCATGTTTCCCTATGCCTTATCACCCTGCCACAAGGGGGCAAAACAAAACACCATTGGGGTAGTAGGAGGTGCAAGTGCCAAGCTGCCACATTGTAAGGGTCCTCCACTAACTTATTCAATGGAAAACGAAATGTCACTTGTACATCACGCCACAGAACGGTGGGGATGCGATTATACAAACAAGGATAGCAAAGGCCTAAGTGAAAGGACCCGAGGACATTCAATGTTGAAACCTAGGTCCAAGCTAATGCAAGTGGAATGGGAGTAAGGGAAGGTGTTCAGTTAGGATGATCACAAGGGTTTGGATTGGATGAATTAGATGTCTAATAAGAACATCGATGATGAGCTAACCTTCTACTAGTAAATTGGTGCCCATAGGTGGGGCACAAAACTTTAGGTGGAGGTTGAGGATGTTGAAGAAATGGGGGTAGGTTGGGGGGTATGATCATGGCCAACTATAAAGACCAATAGAGTGGGAAAAGGAAAATGTCTTAGATGTGCATGATCGAAGGGGTTTGGGGAAGTGTAAGGTTGGGACCCCACATTCACATGAAAGGTTGGGGATTGATAGGGGGCATTAGTAGGTGGTGTATGATTTATTAGAATCAAAAGGGTAACTCGTGGGTGGTTTGTGGTTTACATGGGGGATGAGGTGGAGGATTGGTCAGTGGTGGTGCATGATGAGGCAAATGGGCGATGGGAATTACGAAGTTTGATGAGACGTGATGAGTTGGGGGACATGGGATGTTTGGTGCCCATGAAGTAGGAGGTTTACTATGAACATGGGCCCCACTTTTTAAAAATTACCTTCCATTACAAGGCAATCATAAATCTACAAAGTTAATCACATAATATTAAATGAAACAAAAAAAAAAGTAAAGAGTCCTTTGCTAAGGCATTATGCCAATGCCAAACCCTAATTTCGTTTTAGGCCTATGTGTCACGATCACTAAGTTACTTGATTCAACAAGACCTAAACACTATAATACCAAAATATTATATTGGGACCTATTTGTGCAATTACAAATAGGTACCACGTTTTAAAGATTGCTTATTTCAACACGATAATTTTAAACCTATAAAACCAACCACATAAGACTTGATAGATCAAACAAAAAAAGATAATGAATTGTAAACAAGCAAGTCCTATTTCAAAAGATAGTTGAACTTTAATTTTGCCATAACTTTTGACATCATCATCCTTACTTTACTGGGTTTGACACAACCTATATACTTTTTAAAGAACTATTGTGCAAGAATTAAGGGCCTAGAGACTTATAATCTTTTATTTTTTGGACTACCCAACTAATGTAACACCCAACTTCAATAATAGAAAAACACCTTAGATTTAATCTTTTGCGGCCCCCCCCCCCCCCCCCCCCCCCCCCCCAACAAAAAACAAAATTTTATATTTTTAAAAATAAAATAATAAAAAACTCACCTTTCTTTATTTTTTTTTATTTTTTTTATTTTTTT
>Ga0116227_10006155_pt1 | contig 24575 bp, 25 predicted proteins | sample S1TSphgellanicum_FD_89693 | JGI IMG/M metagenome (GOLD analysis project Ga0116227, IMG submission 89693) | Host-associated microbial communities from peat moss isolated from Minnesota, USA - S1T2_Fb - Sphagnum magellanicum MG | ecosystem: Host-associated > Plants > Peat moss > Unclassified... | reverse complement strand
TTTTTTTTTTATTTTTTTATTTTAAATATCACCAAATTTGGCAAAATATACTTAAAGATGAATGCCCCTCGAAAAAAATAACAAAATTAAAAAAAAAAAAAAAAAAACCATTCTTACAAACTAGTCTTTACCCCTATTGTGTAGTTTTTTGAATTTATTAAAAATTTACACCTAGAATAGGTACTAGGATTGGAAACCTAAAATTCCAAAGGGCAAAAGCATTTTAGAATGAATAAAAAATGGCACACAAAGAATCCTTGATAAGACAAGTTTTGTAGTGTATAATTTTGACAATGCCATAAATGATTTTAAAAAAACATTATGTCTATGCTCAGGGCAAAATAATCGCTTTTTTCTAAAAAATAATTAATTGTGCACATTCTAAACATCCTAGTACATAAGGTTTTTGAACAAATTTACAATGATTTTGTAAAAATCATGTCTACAAGGACTTTTTTTATTAAAAAAATTCATAAGATTCTCTTCAAAAGTCCTTATACTTCCATGCCATTTTGAAAATGGTTTGTATATCCCTATTTTGAACTAATTATAAAACTTATGAATTTTGAAAATTAATAAATGATCTCGTTATTATAAAATTTTGGAAATTATGAGTGCATATACACACCCTTTTATAAACAATTACATTGCATGCCATAAAACTAAAAAATCACCCATTCAAATTTATTAACAACTATTTGTTTCAACTTTGTAAATATTTTCAAAATTAAAAAAAATCAATAGTTTTGGTTTTATGAAAAAAAAATCAAAGTTGGAAAATTATTGGTTTCAGTTATTTGAATCAATATGACCTCCACAAATGTTGTGCAGCTATTTCTTTTCTTTTTAAAATTTAGTTCCAGTTTTAAAAAATATTTCATGATCAAATAACTAAAAAATTGGTTTAAATATACAAATAAATAAATAATTGCCAATCTTGGCTATTTCAAAAACCTTAAAGAATTAATAATTTTTGTGAAAGAATTGATAAATAACAACTAGCTTCGTGGGTGGTTTTTTTTTTTTTTCGCAAATTGAGAACCATAATTACATATTTATATTAGTTTTATACTTTTTTGAGAACCATGATTATGAATCCTAATAACTATTAAGGGTTTCCTATTTTCAATAACCACCCAACATTAGTTTTCACCAATGTTGGGTGGGTATTTGATTCATTAACAATTATAAATTTTGGTTTTTTCAAAGTATTTTAGAATCAAGGATTCTCTAGTTTTGATTTATTAAAGAATAAAAATGCAATCAAAAAATTGTCATTCTAGTTATTTCAAAACCTTTGTTTAGAACCAATAGTTGCATCAAAGGATCAAATTCAAAATCACAAGTTTTGGTTGTCTCGAAAACCTAAAAAAAATAAAATTTCATGAATGAAGTAGCAATAACAAATGATGTGAAAGATTTTTTTTAAAAATATTTTGAAATCATGTTGATATATATATATATATATATATATATACTTTTTTATTTTTGAGGAATCATAACTCTACATTCCATGAACCACTTTCATAACCTTGGGGTTCTATTCATGTTTATGATAATTGCCCAACATTGGTTTTTAGTTAAGGAACAATCACATTTAATCATTTGATTATTCACATATGAAAGAATACTAGCAATTCTAAATTTTTAATTAAAACAAATTAAGCAATTTTTTATAAACCAGTTTTCTTTTCATTAATAACAATTAGTCATATGTTGTTGATTTTTTAAGTTATTACAACAAATTATTGGGGATAGGCTGCCACCTCCCATGGGCCCCAAATCCAAGACATTAAATAAAAATTGAAGATTAATTTTTACTTCTTACCTCCCAAAATCCCAAATGCATTAAATAAAAATATAATGAAAAAAGGGTTGTTTCAAATCCAAAAAGTCCTACAATTAAAGTTAAGAAATGTCACTTAAACTTTTGTGGTGGTTTTCAAACATATTTGATTGTTTTAGCAACATTTGGTGGTTCTTTTAGCCAACAATTTCTACAAGAACTAATAATCATCAATATTTTGGTAAAGAATTGACTTGAAAATTGGCCTGGATTTGAACTAGATACTATCTATACCTACCCAACCTTGATATTTGCATCACAAGTGAAACCAAAATCTCAATATCTTACAAAAACTAGACTTGCAAATTGACGATTTAAAAAATCTTTCGGTAATCCTTTGGTAACATTAATGACAAAAGTATATATTGTTAGTCCATTTTTCACGAGTTCAAAGTTATTTGAAACCAAAGATGGCTAACATCTTGATAACAAAACCTTAATTTCAATCATGATCGAGTTATTACAAAATTCATGTCTCTATGGTTGAAACAAAGATCAAGAAAGTCAAGAAAGATAATTTCCATGAGTGGTGGCAACAAATTGTCTAGGTGACATTGTGTGGTTGATGGTGAAGTTCATTTATACCTTGTAACTCTAGTCTCTAGTTTCACTATTTTTTTTGTGCTTTGTGATTTCTTGTCACAACTACAACAAATATAGTCTCTCCTCAAATGCTTGTCAAATAGATGGAGTTTGGAATTGGAATGCATGAAATTGAAATGATTGCAATTGAGGTTTTTGTTAAAACTCTTTGAGATCTATGTTATTTTCTTGTGTAAATTTGAATTTGGCAACAATGTTGTCATCTTTGTGAGAAACCATTCCAATTGCATTGCAATAGCTCATTGAGAACAATAGCAACAAAATTGTGGAGATCCTTGAAGTGTGTGAAGATTCTTGAAATGCAAGGATGTTCACAAAAGCTTGTAAAAGCTACAAAGATTCTCGAAGCACAAATTATATGACGCGTTTTGCATTGGGATGTATGTGGGAGCATGTGCAAACATATCAGTGGATTTGGTTTTGACAATATTTCATAACATTGGAGTATGTCCAACCCTTTTTTTGAGTTGTAATTTACCACAAATTTTTGTGCAGACACAATGCATCTTGCAATTCTATTAACATACATTTACCAATGGATCAACTCTAAGGGTGAACAAACCGACGTTCAACTTTGATAGAGGGTTTCCAATTTCTTATCATTTGTTCAGAATTCAAGGCAATGAAATTGCGTATCTTGCTACTAGTAGGTATTTGTTGCATGAAGCATTCAGTATTGTGCATCAACCAATCTCTGAATTAGGCATATCGGCTACTAGAGTCACAAAGAAGTGCCCTCCCCATGAATGCAGAAATGGCTGCTCTAAAAATGTTGTCAAACCCTAACCCAAAAATTAAAAGATTACAAAATCATATTTTCAAGTTAATTAAATTCCAAAGCACCAAATTGAGATGTTAGGGTTTTTAAGTGTAAGACCCAAAAAGGTCTTCAACAACTGTGCACCGACTAATGCACTGAAACCTTTAAGGATGGCAACCACAAACCTTCAGCTTCTTCAGAAAGGCCCTCAAATGTTTGAATAGCACTCTCCAAAAACAAAGTTTCAATCTTCGAAACCTAATTGTGACCTTTGTGTAAGTTTGAATCTTAGAAAAGTAAACTTAGGAGTGCCCTTCAAACTTAGGGGTGCCCTTCAAAATACAGTACCTAACCAATGGACATAGCTACATAACTAGGGTACCCTGTCCAACAGCCAATTGTACAGAAATTCTCATGACCATTAGAATGTCTAATTAACAGCACAGTGCTGGAAAAAACCACACAGAATTTGACAAGCTACCCATTTCAAATTTCAATCATGACCCCTGACTTCAGATACTAGCACGAATTTGCCCAAATTTGCAGTGGCCATGTAACATTCAGCTAGGAGTGGGAAGGCTTCCAGTGATTCTACTTCAAAGGTCCGTCACCTGTTATTATACTGTTACACCATTCTCACTCCATAAAAAACAGCAGATTGAGAGAAAGCTTAAGCTCCAAACAACAACACACTTTTTAAGGCCCCTTGCACTTCAGGACACCGATCACCTATACAGTAGTTTGTACTGAATTCAATGCAGTAGTGATTCAGCTCAGCAGCAGAGGAAACAAATTCTAGGAATGTCCTGGTGGATTCACATTTGAATATCCAGGTAGTCCAGAGACATGCAGAGGATATGATACCTTGTTCAATAGGGCAGAATGTATAGACAAGCCCCTTCTGAAGAGTACTTCAAATGCTCAGTATCCAGAGGTAGAATGTTGCAATGAAACAAAAAACACAAGTATACCCCTGCACTCACAAGTTAAGATCTTCTTGTACCTGCAACCAAGGGATACTTGTGATGCTTGAGACCAAAGAAAAAGATGCTTTCACAATTAACCACTTTTGCTTTTTGATGGGAGACTGCAAGCCTCACTGTTGAAGACTCCAATGATTAACCGTTCCAGTTTCACTTTTTGACTCACAATGGAAGTTGAATCTGCAATACCCACAGAAGGATTCAAAGTTTCTGTTTCAATCCACAGTAGAGATTTAGAATGATAACTTACTACACGTGTGATACACTGACAAGTACCCTTCAACCAATCTTTCAAACCACATGCAGGCTCTGCACTTGCTGTTGACACAAGAGGTTTCACAGTAAAATCACAGCAGAAGGTTTGTAAGTGCACAAAATCTCTTGAAATTCTCTTTCATCTGAATCACTACATCAAAAGATCTAGTGACTGAATGTATACAACATGTCACAATCTCCTGACTTTGAACATACAGCAGTGGCCCTTAAAAATCACATACCATGCTTCATTAATTCCCAGCTGCATAAATTCGTGTCCATTCCCTGGCTGCTCCCAAAGCAAGCATATAACAGAAGTTGTTGGTAAGTAATGTGATGCTGCAAAACAGCTTCATTTGCAGTTGGAAATAAACATACATCATAAATCAGCAAGCTTATGTTGCTCCAAACTCCAAAACAAAGCACAAAAACACCCCTGTTTCAACAGACTAACCAACCTGACCATAAATACTGTTTGGACCATACATGACATTTGCAAACCAGTTTCTAAGCCTGTATTGCTTTGAACAAAAATACACTCAATAAAGTGATGCACTCTCAGAAAATTGATAGTGCTCAATTCAGATACAGACCTGTTGCTACAGCCTCAGCTTCATCACTCTTCCAGTGCTTAGCAATATTCTCTGCCAGAGGGTCATCTGGATTGGGTGCACTCAAGAGTGCCTGAATACTGCCAGAATTAGCAAACATGAAATACTGTCACTGAGCTGCACCAGGATCTCCTCCAAATCCTCTTAACAATCAGCATTCTAAACTTAACAGTAAAGTGACCTTAAAAGCAGCACCAAGTGACCCTTTTCAGAGCATACAGAACCTGCAAGAAATGAAAATATTTCCAGTACAACTCAAACTATTTAGATGTTGAAATTTCCCAAAATCAACAAATAAGCAAAGGGACCAAAACCATCAAAATCTGAAGGCAAACCTGAGCAAAACTGTTCGAATCTGAAGTGCAGGGCTCCACTTGTCCTTCAGTATGTCTAAGCATATGCGCCCCAGCTGCATACACAAAAAGAGTACAGATCCTGTTGTGCTAGATGTACTCTGACAAAATTTGCTGGAGTTTGATGACATTGAGGATACATGCAAAGACACAAAAACAATAAGAGCTACCAAAAGCAATGGAGCCAAAATGATACAGAAAAGCTCATCTATATAGTTGTAATACTAATTGTAGACTTGTAAGATTTGGTGGAGAGAGACAGAGAGAGAAAGACTGAGGAAAAGGAAGAGATCAAACCTTATCAATATTGGGATGGTAAATCTTGGTCAAGAAGCGGACCTGTCAGGAAAGCACAAGAACCAAACAAGGCAGAAAGGAACAGAGGCTCCTCTCATGAGGCAGATCAACCCAAAGCTGCTCCAAAGCATGCTGACCAGGTTCATATCCCATTGCAGTTCAACTTCAAGTGATAAAGTTATAAATCCAATTTCTCCCTACCATTGACATTATAAGTGTACCAAGTACTTACAGTTTATTCTGGTGCCTTAATTACAGAAGACATAGTTTCTCATTCAAAACCCATGTGGCTATTGCTTTTAACCTGGAATTGGCTTCTCTTCTACCATCTACTATCTAGTTCAGGGAAAAACCAATATTCTCATTCCTTGTCACTAACATTTGTGTAGTTAATTATACCCAAAAAATTAACTGGTTGGCTGTAATAAAACAGAGGACACAATTTTCCATGCGCACGCACAAAGCCCGTGCCTAGTGGAAAGCAACTCCCCTTCAACACATTGAAGAGACACCAGCATAGTGGAAAAACCAAGGCAGTAATCATGCAAATGTGACCCATAGCATCAGTGTGAGGACACTATTCCAACATACCTTCGGTGCAGCCATGGGATACTCTTCTGGTAGAAAAAGCTCCAGCTTGAACACCCCACCTATGACCATTGACCATTGTTCCAAGATGATTGTCAAATAACCATAATGTGCCCCACACATTTCTTGACCAAACTAAAGTCATACTGAACTCCATAGAAAAGAACTGGAGAGGAAAAAAAAATGGCGAAGTGGAATCTGGGCAATGACCAAAATCAAAGAGAAAGAAAGGTCAAAACTCATCTATTCAGACCAGAATTGCAAGAAAAAAGCCACCTCTGATGTGCAGAGAGACTTGCAAACCAAAAGTTTAACAAACCTAGCAAAATGTATGTAAATGAGAACCAAAGTTCAGAACCTTCGTATGGAGACTGCGATGGTCCCAATATCATGACATTGAAGTAGCGCAAATTGTCCTCTGATGGTGATGCACTGATGCCCGGTGCTGCCACAAATCATACAACCTCTGAAGCTGGAGCCAAATTAATTTAAAACCTAAATCTTCCTAAGGGATGGCCCCAAGCAGGCATTGTTGCAAAATCTCAGGAATACAAATTAATTATTAGAGCACCACTTGTATGGTGCCCATCACACAAAGGTATGATGCCACATACAATGTGAGAACAAGACTGTCATAAGCCACAACCAAAATTGTCAATTTATTTCTTGTGCTTCATACAACAATGACAATTTCCGGTGCAATTGATCTGTGCTGGCAACATTTTCACCACGCAACGTTTCAGTAAAAATAACATTGTATGAGACCCTGATTTGTGAAGCAAAGAAAAACACGTACCTGGCTCGCTCAGCAAGCGCTGAGTTTCCTGCAGGTAAAAGGCAGCCATTCATCAGAATCTCGAGAAAAACACTTGAAATATCGACTTGGACATACACATGATGCATCGACTTATCCTGCCACCCGGGTCACAGATCCGCCGGAGACCTACACAAGATGACTAAACTACACACCATCTACTGCTTACAAGAACACTTAGGTCAAAACCTCCGAACAAGTCATCATACCCCTAAAAGAAAGGAAAGAAAACAAAACGCAAAACACCAGCACTGACGTCTCAGTAGCCATATTTACAGAACTAACGACCAGAGACAACCGGAGGACAACGGAGGACAAGGAGCACACCTTGATGATTCTCCGGGGAAGATTAGTGCCCGCCATGGACACACCGCACAGATAGATGGTTCACACACTTTTCTCCGCCCTTTTCCCTGCTCTGCTCCCGCGCTCCCTCAGTCCCTCAGGCTCCGCCCCCGACGCACCTCTCGATGACGAACCTGGAAAAGCTTGTAAAAACGTGTATTGGCAAAGTATTTGCGGACGACTGCTATGCTGCTGCACGAGAAAACACTTCAAGCGATTTTGCAGATCGAACGACGACGACGCGACTGTTCTCGAGAGGAGCGCCGCGAAGCACACAAAACACACAACGACAATGAGCTGTTCTTCTGCGCTCAGGTTTGGCCTTTCGCTGCCTATAGTCGCTTTCTTCTGGAAGAAATGCGACCGGCACGTCCGGTAGCCAGTCACCTGCCTAGGAGAATGTGGTAAGTTGGTAGGCAACAAACTTTTTGTGTCCCCAAATGTTTGATAACTGAATCATTTGGGGACACAAAAAGTTTGTTACCTACCAACTTATAAACCCTACCTTAAACCCTACCTACCCTAAACCCTATAAGTACCCCAGTTTATAATGGGGGTACCCTAGTACCTTGGCCAATTCGACACTAATTATATTATTTTCAAAAATTGTTTCTTCCAAATCAAAAAATATTGTGAAGGAAAATAGTGAGTATTTAGGAATATTCCATTTGTTGAAATGAATTTTTCAAAACTAATAAACCCACTCATCATTTTGACAAATTCATCTCTTTAGAATTTATCTTAATAGAATTGTAAAAAGAAAAGGAAACTTTAAGAAAAATCTAGAAAGTTTTAAGATGCATGGATTGTCTATCTTGCGTGATTTGAGTCACAAAAACTTTATGAAGGATGTAGAAAGTTTTAAGATGCATGGATTGCTTACCTTGCGTGACTTGAGTCTATTGTGATGATAAGGGGAAATGCATCAAGTGAGGTGCATGATGTGAACATTTATGAAAGGAAAAGAAAACTTATTAGTTCCTAAACTAGATAGCCTTCTCAAGCATGTTGACTATTGGAAATGCAAAGTTTCCATTCTTTGTGTTGTTGTGAATACTTATTTTATGAACCAAAATTTAGTGCATTTCAAGAACGAACAAATTTATATTGTTGGTGATAGGTCTTTTGTTTTGGATCTTTGTAATTTGATGTCACCTCTAACCACAAAAGGAAGTGTGTCTAGTTTGTGACTCTCTATAATATATTTGTTCATTGTTGTCCAATGATCAATTTTGAAAGCTTCAAAGCCTTGTTTCTAATGAAAAAGTTAAGAATGTTGGAAGGAAACATTAGACAAATTCTTCAAGTTGGGGCATGATAGAGGTCATGCATAATGTGTTATTGAACACCACAAAAGTTGCATTTACAACTAGTGCTTTCATTAACATTTTTACAAACAAAGTGACAATAATTAATAATGTTAAATGGTTATCAATCCACTTGTATGTGGTGCAAGCTTGGAAAATGATATGCATCCTCTTATTTGCATGTTTTTACATCAACGATATGAATGAGCACATGAGCGTGAACATGAGCCTATGAGCAAAAAAGGATATTTTTGAAATATTTTAATAACATGGATAGAATATTTGTTAGGAGTTTTACTATAGTTACATATTTTTATCTTAATTACAATAAGTAATTTGGGGTAAGTAAGTTCGGAACCAGTTCCAATGTGAACAGGATTCCAATTTTTTGGTGTTCAGGATAAGTAAGGATGGTGTGTGATTAGAATCTAGTTTTTTGGATTTTGAAGCACACCATAACTCTATTGTGTTTTGTTGTGTTTTTGTGCTCTTATTATGCAAGGAGTTTATTGAAGTTTTTGTTGGTACTTGGATTCATGTGTTTTGTAGGTGAGTAGAACTTTGAAATCTAAAAAATTCTAACTAATTGTTTATGTGTTGCAACTAGGCTAAAATTATTTAGCACTAAGTTTTTGGTCAGTAGCAAATGCTATGTTGTTTATTTTAGTTTCTATGTTGTAGGTTGGTATTGTAAGAGTTTTGTTCGAGCTACAAATACCACTCATTTGTGGATCTTGGTCTGCTTCTTGAATTGAAGAAGTTCGCTTGATAAAAATAGTGTTTTGTATTTATTTTTCATGTAAAACTCCATGAGGAGTGAACCCCAAACAAGGCATGAGTACCTTGGAGTTGAAAAGAAAAGAAAAACATGACAATAAGCAAGGACGGCCTTGTTGCTGTTATAGGGCCCCCTTAGTGTCTTTCTTTTGTGTATGTCTATTTTATTTTATTTCCTATGTCGTCTTTAATGATGGTGGCAACTAGAGTCATCACCACCATTGCCAGGAGCTCAAGCTTTTAACTACCTAGCCATCAACGTTAAGTTGTAGGGAGAAGTAAGGGCACTTGCTACCCCTGGTCATCGTGTTGTTGGTGGCATAGTTATAGTTCTAGTGTGGGAGCAAGAAAAGGTGGGGAGAGGAGCTCCTCGCTGTGTTTGCTTCTTTTATTGAAGCCGCAGCATGAGGCAACAATGAACAGTAGAAAAGGAAAAGGAGTTGCGACGCGTAACTATAACCTAAAGAAGAAAGGAAAAAAAAAGACAAAGAAGAAAAAACGAAGAAAGGAGAAGGAGGAAAAAAAAAGGAGGCAACGGCAAGAACATGGAGCTCCATAGTGCCATTGTAAAATAACTTCTATAACTAAATTTTTGTATTCTTATGTTTAACCTTCCCACTTCAAGTAGGCAAAAAAAGACACCATTGGGGGAAAAGTAAAAAAAGATGCCAAATAACAACATCATTCGAGTTTTGCACTATGTAATCCAAAGGAAATTTAAATGCTAGTTGCACCTTTCACTTTGAAACAATTGTGATTTAAAAACACAATTGAAGCCTAAGGAACACTAACAAAAAAAACCTCAAAGGGAATTCAAATTTGATATCCATGCCCTAGTCGGGGGCATGGGCCTTAGAGGGATGAGGTACCATCATCACTCCACGAAGAGCTACCTTGAATAGGTTGACACCACTTTTGATGGCATGCATGCCAAACTAAAACATGTAAGTAATGTTCCATAACTGGAATGTAGGTATTGAGTTAAATGGGGTTTTAATTCATAGTCTCGACATGCATTGAAAGTATGGTCGACCCATAAGTTTAAGTCACTTTAACTAAATAAGCTGGGATCAAAATAGAAGTCGAAATGACATAAAAGAAAGAAAGAGAAGCCAAAACTATAAAATGAGACCTTTATGGAAGGGCAATATGCTAAGGGGCTTTTATTAGGGGCATGGGTGGAGGAAAAAATTTAGGCGACACATCTTCCATCAAATAAACCAACATCCACATGACACAAATTGAAAGAAGAAAAAGGCCCAAATAAGACCCATCACACAAGGGCAAACCAATTGACGAAAGATTGAAATTAAACCCCTTCTTTTGCACCCTTGAACAACCTTCAAAATGTAGGTTTCCAACATCATTAAAATTTGTGAATGACTAAATGACAATGTTGTATGATGTATATCGACACTCTTAAAAACTTTGTTGATGCATTGTTAAATGTTTTGTTGACATTCCTCAATGTTCCATTAACATTCCTAATTGCCACATCAATGTTCTTCCATATTCCATTGGCAACCATCGAAAATTCACAAACATCTAATGACACTTCACTTTTGCACTTGAAATGCCTACTTAATTTTAAACATTGACTTTGGGCTAATCTCCTTAAAATTTTCAAAGCCAATTTTTTTTCAAAAAATACCTATTTACTTAATTAACAAGGCTTCAAAAGTTATTTAAAAAGGTGGGTCCTCTCAAGACCACCTCAAAAGTAGGTACCTATCTACCTATAGAGACTTAAAAATATGCCTATAGCTCGGGGGACCTAAACTTAGGTACACCTTAAGGTTATGAAAAAAGTCCTTACATTTTTCCCTAATTTTTAAACGTTAACCTTTGTTTTAAATTTGAACCTTTACTCTAAACCTTAAACCATTTAAGGCATTGGAAATAATGTTGTGTAATGCACTATGAATTCAACACCCAACCTTTGTGATTTTCATGTGGAGATGGAAAATAAATGGTAAGCATAAACATCATTTTTGAATTATTGTAGGGAGTTTATCACTAGCAAGTTTTGTAGTTACTGAAGTTTAACCATACTTCCATTTCTTTGCAAATGATGTACAAAAATATACATGGTGTAATTTAACAAAAAATATAATTTACTTAAATGTAAATAAAGTGCTTAAATTTTTATTGTAAGAATATGTTTTTAATATTATAAATATTAATAAAATATTTCTTTTAATATTCTATTATTTCATAACATACTAAAAAATACCCCTTTATTTCACATGTTCCATAAAATATACACAATTATTTTTTATTAGTAATCAACTTTTTTTTTTTGCAAATTAAAAAAAATGAAATTATTTGGCTTATATTGCAAATTTAACAACATATTTTTCTTTGGTTTACAAGTTCAAATTTGAAGTTGAAAAATGATTTTTGAATGAATGTAGGTTATAAAAGAATGTGAAATTTACCTTCTTCATCAAACAATTCAATATGATTGTTAAAGCTTGTTGAAAATTTATTGTTTTTGGTATTGATATTGTTTAAGAATTAAGGGGTAGGAATGACATACATATATTTTTAGATCTACATATTGGTCATTTGCAAAATTTGTGTGGATCGTAACTTTTAATTATTCACAATTGACCAAAACTATCCCATGTGGGAAGGAGTGGCAACCAGGAAATTGTGCAACAATCATGTGAAATGTCATTTCTTAAAAAAATTGATTTGGTGGATTTGTAAAGGATGTCACACTAAATCTTTTGGTTTTAAAAAATTGGAATTTAGTTGAAAAATGGAAATTTCTAATGTTGGGTGGCTTTTTATTTCTTTTTAAAAAATATCAAGCTCGAGTTTCAAAAGATTTTATGACACCCACCTTGGTTCCTTTTTTATAATATATAACAACAAGCATAATTGAATAAGAAAGAAAAAAAAACCTTAAACTAAAAAATAAAAAGCAAGAAAATTAATTTGTAAAAGAGTAAAAATTCACCTTGTCTTCACTAGAATATTCAATTTTTTGGAGCAAATTTTCAAATTTAAACATACCTTGTTCCATTCATGTCAACTCTTTTTAGACTTTGTAAACCAAGTAATACATTTTTACAAATCTAACTACATAGACTTGACAAAAATAAATATAAGGTTTTTATAAAGCTTTTCATCAGTTGTAACATACTGACGAGCTTTTTAAAAAACATGGCCAAAACAAATACCTTGAAAATTTTCATTCAAACCTATACCTTCATATTTCACAATTGATTTCAAAGCAATTGTCATTGCATTCAAATTTGACCCTTTAATATTTGTGTTTTCAAAGTTTTCTTCATGTTTTGATGTGATGAAATTATAAGTGGCGACACACTTCTCAACAATGAGATCCTCCAAGAGTGAAGTCACCTTTTCAAATACCTTATCTTGTTCCTTATTACTAAGCTTCCTTGTGGATTTCATCTTTGCAAGATGATTCTTCACTAGAATGGGCTCAAAAGGGCATGACAAGAGCATCACCAAGCAACCCAATGATGACAATGATAAACCCAGTAGTGCCACAATGTTCATCATCATCATCCTTGTAATAACTCTAGTTCTCAAAACAACTTTTGCCACCCTGACCTACTTCCCACAAAGTTAGTGGCACAAGGCCAACACTTACCTCCATTGGATTTGCTTCTTTGATACCATCTTGCAACTGCAACTTTTGATGCGTTGATTCTAATCACTCTCCTCATAGCTTATGGCCATACACAACTCATGGCAACAAGTCCTAAGTTGTTTTAGGGTTTTTTTTAGGTCACAAGGTTTGATGACAACAAAGACGATGATAACTCACAAGGTCTTTTTGTGAGGTCTTTCTACTTGACCATTTACAATTGCATAAATCGAATAAGTGATATGAATTTGTTTCATGCCTTAAGGCTCCAAAGACAAGAAATTATTCTATTATGTAAGCAAATCATACTCCTATTATTGTGGTTATTTGAATTAAGTGTTTCATCTACACAATGTGTGTTGTATTGTTTTAGTGCATTTTGATACACTATTCTCATACAGAGACGTTCTCCTTTTTCAAAAAAAATTTGGTTCTTTGGAAAATGGGCAACAACCTCATTCCTCAAGATTTGTGTGAAAGGTGGGATCAAACCTTTCTTTTGCTTTTTGGGTCAATTGTGATTACAATTGCATGAAGAAGATCAATACACATGCCAAGTTTCCAGCCAAGCTTTGGTGCTTGGCACCAGATTAGGCTTCCCAATCTTCACTTCTAGCAGGATGCAGCTGAAGTGAAGTTTCAGCATACTGGCATCTCGGATGCTACTGAAACTCTCAGCTGATATCCCACATTGATGTGGGCTTGGCACATTTTGCATGCAAGCTCATTCCTTGCTGTAATATGCACCTTTCAGTAGAGCAAGCATCCACTTGACAAAAGAGTGACAGAGTAGACACAGAGCAAGAGCCAGAGCCAGAGCCAGAGAAGAGAAAAAACCTGAACAATGTCTTCAAGGCACATTTTAGAGTGGTGGGACTGAAGAAGCACTTTCTCCTACCAGCTCCATACTCTGAACTGCAACTGGAGCTTGCTGCACAATATGCCCTGAACCAGCTGATCACATCAGGAAGAAGGTCACAGATCCTTGGTGTGAGAAAGTTCAAGTGTGCCTCAAGATTCAGCAGCATTTTCTGACAATCTATGATGATGATTATGAGGTCACAAAGATTCCTCTTGCTTGTCAAAGTTCATACACCTGCTCAAAGCAATCTGCATCATATATGACTCCTGCAAAGAGTCAAAGTACACATCTGAACTTCCTTCCATAGCTTTGTTAAAGAATTGCATAATGAACTTCACAATCAATTCAATTGTGAAAAACAGGCTGAAGAAGATTATGCTGATGATGATGTTGATAAGCAATAGACAGCAAGAAGGAGACATCTACTCATGATGTTTACAGTCGGCTCTTTGATAAATTCAACGTCCTTGGATGCCATTCCCAACTACATACTGATATTGTTGCAAAGGATCTGAACCTAGAAAGACACAAACGCAGAGCAAGCGAGAGAGAGAGAGAGAGAGGCACACACACACACACACACACACACAGAGTTACTGACCGAGAAAGCATTCGAAAGCGCTTCAAGAAACGGACGAGAATCACGCACGGCAGCGTGTGTTGTGGTATCGAGCGTCGTCGTCTCGCAACCCTAAAGCAGTCCGTCCGATCGTGATCATATTCTCGGGGCCTTAGAACATCATCTCCTCAAAATCTTGAGATTCCTTTTGTAATCAGAAATTTCGCCAGCAATCCGAAACACTTTGTTTCTGCAGCTGATGATCTCAATCCTGCCGGCTGCACTCGAGAAATAATCTCTTTTGTGTTCCTGTTCTGTGTTTTGGCGTGGAGACAGTAGAGATTTGCAACAAAAAGCTTGTGTCGATTTTTGTTCCGTTTGGAGAATTGGTTTTGAGGAGGCCATGGCAAGAGCTGCAGCGGTGGGCAGCTTCCTTTCTCATCATATCCCCGCACCTTCTTGCAGCAGCAGCAGCAGCAGCACAACTACCACAATTCGTTGCGCACTCGCATCATCGCTCTCCTTCTCGTCATCCGTCCCACTTCCTGCTCAAGTCTTCATCATCCCGTCGACCGCAAAGAAAACACCACGCAACATTAACGGAACAGCTTCTCTATCCTCCGCAGAGACTTTCTCCAGCAGGAACAGCATGCTGCTACTGGTTCCAAAATCCTCTCTTCTGCTTACTGACTCTAGCTCATCACCATCGTCATCGCCATCATTATCGTCGTCGTCTTCTTCTTCCCCGTGTGTTGCATACTCTGGATTTGCGGCGTTGCACCTGAGTACGGATTTCACACAATTGCGTGGAATGAGGAAATTGTTCTCAGGTCGACAAGCTCACGGCACAATTGTGAGTTTTTAGGCTCTCTCTGCCGATTCCTTCATCACCATATGAAGAAGAGATCAATCTCGTTGCAGTCCAAATCTCTCTGGCTCTTTGAGCTTGCATCGAGAGAGAGAAAGAGATCGAGCAGCTTGTTTTGCTAATTGTGTACTGCATTTAGAGGATCTTCGTGTGTTGCTGCTGTGTGTGTGCAGGGTTTCAAGGGAAAGACAACTGTGGCGTATGCTGCTGGTGGGGATTCAGTGGTGGCGGAACCAAGGTCGAAGAGAAGAGCTGCAAAGAAGGAGTTTACACCGGACCAAAAGCTTCTCGGACTTCGGAAGCTGTTTGACAGTGTCACCCCTGGGCAAAACCTGGATGCTTACATTGTTCCTTCTGAAGATGCTCACCAGGTGCACCATCTTTGTGGGAAGCAAAATCTCTCTTCTTGTGATCTGTTTGATGTTTCTTTGAGGATCTTTTTTCAGGGGCTCTCTTGTCTTATTTTCCTGTCTCGATTGGGATTACAGTATGGAGATGAAATGCATGATGTTTCTTTGTTTGGAATTAGGGTATTGCAAGTTGATGCACATGTGGAACTGGCTCCATGAATGCAGAGTGAGTTCATGGCTGACTGCTACATGCGTCGGGGTTACATTTCAGCATTTACTGGAAGCGCAGGCACTGCTGTAGTGACCAAGGACAAAGCTGCTCTGTGGACTGACGGTCGCTACTTCCTCCAGGTCTGCTTTTTATGTTCTTCCTTTGTTTTCAAATGCATCTCATCATGTGTATGAAGAAGACATCTTTGATCACAATCACCATGGATTGATCACATATTTGGTCATGGGCATGAAGTCTTTGTGTGATCACAATCACCATGGATTGATCACACATTTGGTCAGGGGTGTGAAGAAGATGTCAGTGATCACAATCACCATGGATTGGTCATACATTTGGTCATGTAGGTGAAGCTGTCTGTGATCACAATCACTTCAGATTGATCATGTTTGTTTGAAGATGTCTGTGATCACAATCACTTCGGATGGGTCATAGGTTTGGTCATGTGTGTTTGAATATGTCTGCAATTGCAATCACTGGAGATCATTCGATCATACATTGGGTCATCTGCATTTGAAGATTTCTGTGATCACAATCACCACAGATTGATCTTATATCTGATGTCTGTGATTACAATCAGTGGCAATAGATCAATCATATGTTGGGTCATCTGCACTTGAAGATGTCTATGATCACAATCACCACAGATTGATCTTTATATTTGGTCATGTGCACAAAGATTGATGTATGTGTTCATAATCACCAGGGATCAATCATACATTTGGTCATGTGCACTTGGATATGTCTGTGATCAGCAGAGATCGATCATACAACAGTAACAGCAATCCTGGATGAGTTCATTCAGATTCAAGCTCAAGTTTCTGAGTCTGTTTAGATGAAGAGGGTTCTTTCATTTTATACTGAAACACAGCAGTAAACCCACTCTTACAAACATGTTTTCTCATGAACTTGCACCTTGTGCACATATTGATAGTTTCCATACTAGGAGTTGTTGGAACTTATGTGAGAGACTGAAGTGGCATGCAGGCTGAGGGTCAGTTAGGCCCAGAGTGGACTCTGATGCGGGCAGGCACACCTGGGGTGCCATCAGTGAATGAATGGTTGAAGGAGACACTTCCTCAGGGTGCCAGGATTGGGATTGATCCGGTAATTGTCAATACTTTGTTGCATGTTTTCAATCTTGCTGATAATTATCAAGAAACAAGGTGTGATTTGTAGGAAACTATCATACATAACATTCTTGTTCTCTGAATCCTCCGTCAAGTCTCAGAATTATGTTTGTTGTATTTGAAACAAGATACTATGGAAGATTTTGCATGGGAGTTTGTCTCCAGCAACTGATGGTTTGTAGACAACAGAATGGAAATGCTTCCTGAATATTAAATCCACAAAAGAAGAAAGGTATTTTGCTTCTCAATGGCATATGAGACTATTGCAAGAGTCTACTGAGCTTGTGTATTTTGTGAACAGTTTCTGTTTTCCTCTGATGCAGGTGACGAATTGAAGAATGCACTTGCTGGAAAGGACCAGGAACTTGTGCTGGTGTATGAGAGCAACCTGGTGGACCAAGTCTGGGGAGATGCAAGGCCCAGTCCTCCTTCTGCCCCTTTGCGAGTGCATGATCTGAAATATGCTGGTGTGGATGTTGCCACAAAGCTTGCTAGTCTGCGGAAGGAGTTGGGTGGTGCAGGAGCAACAGCAATTGTTATCACCATGCTTGATGAAGTTGCTTGGTTGTTGAACTTGGTACTTTCTGTATACTTGAGCTGACTCATTGCAGCAGCTTCAAACAACCCTTCAACCCAAAGTTAACAACAGAAAGAAGTTGATGTGTTCGCCACTTCTTGTTGACCTTGGAACTATAAGAATTTCAAGCATGCTAAGACATGGTGAAAAATCCTGAAGTTGCAGATGTGAATATGTGCAGAGAGGAGGTGATGTTCCACATTCACCAGTAGCGTATGCTTATGTGGTAGTGGAACTTGAGACAGCTTTTCTCTTTGTTGAAGAATCCAAAGTCACTCCTGAAGTTGCTGCCCATTTGCGGGAAGCTGGTGTATCTGTGAAGCCCTACACAGCATTGATTTCTGACATCAAAAGGTAAGAGTAAGTCAGCATCCTTGTATCAGTTTTGGAATTCTTGGCTTGTGGAAGGAGTTAACTATCAGATGGTGTTGTTCAGATTAGCAGAAGATGGAGCAAAACTGTGGCTGGATGGATCCCGAGTGAGTGTGGCCATCAAGAATGCATTTAGTGATGCCTGTCTGGAGTATTATGAGAATCTTGCAATTGTGAGGTCCCATGTGGCAGTTGGCAACGAGGCAACAGAGGCAAATGGGCCAGCAGCTTTGCACAGAGCTTCTCCTGTTGGTCTTGTGAAGGCTATTAAGAATGCTGCAGAGCTTGATGGAATGCGACAAGCTCATCTTCGGTAATTGTCCTGTTCTCATTGTCTTTTGTGGCACCTCCATTCTTTTGTTTTTTTTTTTCTTCTCTGGTGATGGTCTAATATTTTTGAGTGACATACACTGATGTGTTGTCAAGAGTCCTACAGGTGTTTATATTGCTGTTTAACACTCTTCACCTTCTATAGAGAAGTGTGGTATGAAGTAGGAAAAAATGGCTCTTACTTCACAGTAACTGTAGCATCTTGGCCTCCTTCATCTGTTGTACAGGGATGCAGCTGCACTTGCAGAGTTTTGGGCATGGTTAGAGCATAAGATTGTGCTTGAAAAACAAGCTATTTCAGAGGTTGAGGTAGCTAATGAGCTGGAGCAGTTTCGTGCAAATCAATTTGGTTTCTTGGACACAAGCTTTGACACGATCAGCGGTCTCTCACATTCCCATTCTGATTCTTAAATGTTGTAGGAGTGACTTTTGAAGCTTTGTCATTGAGTGCCTGGAGCATTGGAGCATTGCATGTTTGATTACCTTCTGTAGTATGACAATCTGATGAAAGCAAAACTGATCTGATGCTGCACACAGGGTCAGGTGCCAATGGTGCAATTGTACACTACAGGGCTGAGGAGGGGACATGTGGTCAAGTGGACAACCAGAAGCTCTTCTTGTTGGACAGTGGAGCACAGTATGTGGATGGAACTACAGACATAACTCGCACAGTTCACTTCGGAACTCCAAGTCCCCGCCAGAAAGAGTGCTTCACTCGTGTTTTACAGGTCCTTTACATCTTGTATTGCTTCAACCTCATTATTCACTCTTCTTTCATCATAGTCATCATATGATTTTTGGTATAAATCTACAGCTCTTTTCTGATCTTGTTGAGCTGCTTTGAACTTCTGCTTGTGAGTGACCTGTTTCTGAAGCCTTTTCCATTGCAGGGTCATATAGGAGTAGACACAGCAGTGTTTCCTGAAAATACTCCAGGGTTTGTGCTGGATGTATTTGCAAGGTCTTCTCTGTGGAAAATTGGCCTGGATTATCGCCATGGTATTGTACTGCTTGATTATCTGGCTTCCTTGTTACTTAAAAACCTTTCTGTTTGAATTTGTACCTTATAAAGGAACCACTGAAAGTTGTGAAAGTTGAACTTGCAGCCGCCTTGGACAGAATTTCTAGGTGAAAAACAAACACCAAAGAGAAGTGGCAGTGGATGATGACTAGGAAATGATTTGTGGCAGGGACTGGTCATGGAGTAGGGGCTGCATTGAATGTACATGAGGGGCCACAGAGTGTGAGTGCACGCTATGGCAACATGACAGGATTACAAGCAGGGATGGTGATCAGTAATGAGCCTGGCTATTATGAAGACCGTGCTTTCGGCATCCGTATTGAGGTATGCACCCACCTTTTTTTTTCCCAACTCTTGAGTTGTCCCCTCAAATGGTGCCAATGATTGCCATTGTTTCTCTTCTATGATCTATTTATGTCTGTCTCTATCTACTAAAATGAAATCTGTTCTTTTTATGCTCAGAATCTATTAGTCATACGAGAGGAGGAAACAGCAAATCGTTATGGAGGAGTTACATTTCTTGGATTTGAGCGCCTATCATTTGTACCCATCCAGGTATTTTGCACTCTTATTTACAGTAAATGGTTTGTTGCAGGTTGATTGTGTTTGCACTGGTACTAATAGAAGAGCTTGCAGTTGTTTTGGTGTTGTTGTGATCTTTAGTATTTTGCAAATCGCAACTTGTTATTCTTGTTGCAAGAGTTGGCACGTCTAAACATATGTTTATCTTCTGTGAATGCAGACCAAGTTATTAGATCTGCAATTAATGTCCGATGAAGAAATTAACTGGCTGAATGACTACCATGCAGAAGTTTGGAACAAGGTAAGATGCATGTCATCCCTTGTGCCCCAACAAATATTGCTCTTTGAATTGTATTGTGAAAAGGTTGTTGTGACTGAGTCCCTGCATTGCCTCTGGAATGCAACAGAAACTCAGGACTCAGTTTTTCTGTGATAAAATTTTAGGTGGATTACATATTATACACTTATCTACACCCAGCATTCAGTGCTGATGAAGTTGGTGGGTAGTCATAGCAGCTCATCACTGCTATTCATGATTGACACTTTGTGAGTGATTCTCATAAAGTTACAACTCCACTCATGATCACGTTACCTTCAAATTGTTGTGGAGATTTCTCTGCAATTTCATAGATAGGTGAACAGAGTATGGTCAAATAACCGAGTTCTTGCTACAGGTTTCGCCATTGGTTAAAGACGATGCTAAGATATGGTTGCAAAGGAACACAAGACCAATCTCAAGACCAGGTGGGCCAGCATTATCAGAGGAGTTGGCAGCAGTTTCTAAGTAACAACAATTTGGAATGCCAGAAGTGGAGGACCAGTTTTAGTTCACAAACATCTAGTTTCAATATGGTTAGTTACAAGCAGAATTGTGATGCACAGTTATCAATACTGCAATGTACTTGTACTGAACCCAACTTTGTATTTTCATGTCCAAGTGATTAGCCATGAAGAAAATCAGCACCATGCTGTGGTGTACGCATTCTTTCTAGCAGGAATCTCTTTCAATTTTTCACACAGCTGGTTTTACAAGCTGGAAGTTGTCATGATTACAAGCGTTGTTGATGAGTTTGTGAATCAAAGTTTTTTTTCATGTTTGCTGCAACTGCAGGACCTCAATGAGCAACACCAAAACACTTGTAAACCATGTTCTATGAGCTCCCCTAATCCTACATAGTTGATATGGGATGAAAACTTCACTTTGACTGTACCCTGTTGTGCATTACCAGTGATGATCAATTGATGAAAAAAATGAATTGATTTTGCGGAAATTGTGTTTCATCCCAATGAAATTATTGAATGACATTGCATGCAAATTTATATGAATTCAACTTAATTCAATTTAGATTCTTAAATTTAATTCAAAATTCCAAATTTAATTCAAATATATTGAATAGAATTTCGATTCAATCAAAGGGAAATGGGATACAAATTGGTATAAAAAATATTGAAAATATGCTCATGTTGAAGAAAAAAAACTTTGAAAAGACACAAATTTGAAAAGGCCTGTCTTTCCATTCCTTGTTACTTGAGAATTGACTAAATAAATTCCAATTTGGAACCATCCAAAGAACAAATTTTTGGAACTATGCAAAGGACAACTTATGGAACCTAAAGCTATCCTACCTAAAATCATCATCATCGGGATTTCTAAAGGCCACAAATTGATTATTAACTCATCCTAATTTAAAATAATTTGTGTCTAAATTACAATTTTGTGATAGTGTGGACATAATATACCTCTAGTGTGATTCGTATTAATTAGTTTGAGGGCACAACCTTTACATTTTGTAGATCTCCATGCAAAAGACAAAAGCCTCTTTGCACTAAACATGCAACTCTCTTGTCTCTCCATAGCACAATGAACAAGTATAAGAAAACAAAGAAGTACAAAATGACATGACAAGAAAGCAATGAGTTCATGAAAAAGGTCAATACAATTAAAAAGCAAAAAAGAAACTCTAGTTTTCCGTACATATGGTGCACTTGTATAAGTAAAAAGAATGAAACTTCTTTGGACCTCCACCACAACCACTTTGCAAACGAAACCAAAACAAAATTTTATCTCTAATGATCTATCCATGTGGTTAACCCATGCATGTGAAAAGAATAAAACTCTTTTTGAACCTCCATGACCACCTTGCACAAACTAAACCAAAAACAAAAGTTTTGTGGCCAAAGGAAGAGGGAGGAATGAAAACTTCCCACTTGAACAACAAAATCAATGATACTTCTTTATCTCCATTTAGTGTAATGAGAACATAAGACAAAGGTGTAAACGTAGTATAACATAAGATCAACATTTTGGATCAACATGCTATGAATTTACTCTCATAAGTTATCATGGCCTATCTTAATTATTTCACAACATAGCAATCCTCTCCACATTCCATTCTAGTTTCACAAAGCAAGGTTCCCTTATTATATTCCACCAGAAAAAAAGAACCATACTTTTCCCAATTTGCATCTCCCATGAATCCCACCATATTTCAACTATTCATGTCAAGCATTCTAGTAAGATATTCGTAAAACCCCAATCTCCACCTTTCCCTGAAAGTTCAAAGAAGAAAAAGAAAACCTTCATATCAAGTTCTACAATAAAATTCCTTCATGTAGATTTCCCAATTCCCCACAATTTGGGTATGCAACTTTTGAAGTTCCGACCATAATAGATCTCACTTCCTATTCATTTCCAAATCTCAAAAAATAGAAACCAAAATAATCTCTAATATACAAATTTTAACGTTTTGAAACAAATTTGGGCTAGCTCTTAAATTCTCTAGAAACTTTCATCATTTCCAAATGTGCCTATATTTTGAAACATTTGACTAACTTCATGTGTCCAATCTAATCCTCCATAAGTAGTGGAAGAGTTATGGAAAAAACTTTGCACCTAAACACAAGGCTCTACCATCATCCTCCTACACACAAAAAAACATCAAACTAATAAAAGTTTGAAGGAAATATGCTTAGCTTCCCAAAACTAGAATGTGCCCCCCTCTAGTATTCCACTTTATCTTAACTCCTTGTTACATATTAATAATCTTCACATCATAACTTGCATTCAACAAACCACACGCACTTGCAGGCTAAAGATTTGCCTCATGACACACACCAACAAATCCATAAAAAAACACCAACATCCCACTATTGCAAACTCCTTCTTAAGAAACAACAAACAAAAAAATCACTTGCAACAAACAATGAACACAATGTAAATAAGTTTGATTAAACCTTCATGCTTCACATGATGGAAGCTGTCAAAAATTACTTTCTACCTATCATCATCCTCTGCAACTCTTCATCCATTAAATTAAATCTTCATCCATCCAATATATTTTAGATGCAATTTGATGCCACAATTTGCCTCTAGTGTTCTCTCCCTATGGCTCACCCATGTAAGCAAAAAGAATAAAACTACTTTTGGGGCTTCACAATCACCCATGACCCAAAATAAAAAAAGAAAATGCTCGCAACCCCATTTACCCCAAAAATTAAATAAATAAATAAATAAATCACCCCAACCCCCCTTTTCCAAACAAAAAATATCGTAGGCATTTGGCATCTCCTCATTGGCTGAGCATGATTTTGATTCTTAAATTTGTTGGCCACCATTTTTGCCACTCACTAATGGCAAGGGCACTAATAAGCGTACATAGTGAAATGTAGGATCAAGCAAAGCTTGTTATTCCAATTGACAACTTCACATCCTTAGATTGAAACTTTGCAGAAAAACCACATGTTGGAAAAATCACAATGATCTCTTCTAATTTCTTTTGAATCTTTTTTAGTTGTTATAGTTTAATCTAGCAAACAATCTAATCCTATTGCAATTTTTGCACAAATATAAAAATATAATTAAAAAAAGAGAAACAAGTAATTAATGCAACTCAAGTTCATGAACAAAAGCTTTTCTTAACCCCAAAAAAAATTTGCAGAAATGCACAGTAAAGGTGTAGTAGTAGGGTCTTATGCTGCAAACATGAGAGGATTGTTCATAACCTTTTTAAATTACATGGGTGTGATCTTTTGGGCTCCAGAATCAAAGGGAAATTTTCAATAAGCTTAAAATAAACTTATTTATTTAGTTATTTAGTTATTTAGTTATTTATTTATTAAATATTTATTAAATATTTATTCCAATTAACTTATATGGGTATAAAAAGTCATGTAGAGTTGAATCATGGAATCTAGTTACTACTGACAAATAGAATTCATAAATGCTAATAATATACCTACACACCCAGTTGTCCATTTCTACTGGACCCCCAAGTCACAGGGCTCAATGAGGTGGGGTTACTTTGGAAACTATGGGCCAAAATGTCTGATGATGGTGGGTGGACCCCAATTGTCTTACACAAACTTCCTTTTCTCTCTCTCTCTCTCTCTCTCTCTTAATTTCTTAAGAACAGCTAGCCTATCTCTGCCTCCCAAAACTGCAGTCTGAGATTTTGTGTACAAGTGTCTCACACAGATCTCCAAAGAAAACCATTTTAGTATCCAATGTTTGAGTTCAACATTATTTTTTTTTTTTTTTTTTTTTTTTTTTTCTTTTTGTTTTTTTTTTTTTTTTTTTTTTTTTTTTTTTTTT
>Ga0116227_10006154_pt1 | contig 24578 bp, 23 predicted proteins | sample S1TSphgellanicum_FD_89693 | JGI IMG/M metagenome (GOLD analysis project Ga0116227, IMG submission 89693) | Host-associated microbial communities from peat moss isolated from Minnesota, USA - S1T2_Fb - Sphagnum magellanicum MG | ecosystem: Host-associated > Plants > Peat moss > Unclassified... | reverse complement strand
TTTTTTTTTTTTATAAAAAAAAAAAAAAAGAATTATTATTTAAAAATTTTTTAAAAACCTTAGATCTTTTTTTTTTTTTTTTTTTTTTTTTTTCCTGATAATGTTTTTGGAATTTTTTAATAGTGTAAAGTCAAATAGTTTTCTATTTTTGGGGAGATTTCTGCCGATTTTTTTATATTAAAAAAAACCCTACTTCCCACTACCAAAGATGCCTTGAGACTTCCAAAGATGATCGGTTGAACCCATCGGTGCTCAAGTATATACCTTACCCTAGGGTTAATTTCCTCATTAAATAATCCCCAACATGGTGAAATGAAAATTTGTGAAAATATGAAATTGACTTGTTGAAGATCATCATGATTATCATAGGCTACACCCGGAATAATTTCACTACTCATTTCACGATATCATAGTAGATGATGGAAAAAAATATATAACTCCAAATTGTAAAAAATAAAATAAAATAATTTCTTTGGAATTATTCATTTTGTCAATGTGGAAACTGACCCTAGGCTATGTATGGTATGACAAAATTTGGGCTCATTTATCAACCATAGCAATTCTTGAAATCTATGTGTACAATGGGGATGCACAATAATTCCAAAGTCATTCACAAAGTGACAAATATGCTCCAAAAAAAGACCATAAATTTGTAATTCAAACTCGACCCTTACCAGTTAGTGACCTTAGTTGAAATTATATTATTTTTTAAATGTCAAAATTTTAGAAAGTTAAGGTCCTTTTTTTGCTGAATTTTTAAAAAATTATTGTTTATTGAAATCGGAATTTTATAGGATTCCTGAGTTATTTAAATTTTTTTCCTTTGTCATTAAACAACCTCATAATGAGCTCTATTCGACATCTTTTATGGGCCTAATAATGCAACCTTGTAAAAAATTACGTTATTTTGTCACATGATTTAAATTTTTATGTTTTAAAAAAACTTTGTGTATGCACTAAATATATAAAATAAACCTTGCTTTTCAATGCCTGATGGTATGCCCATGGTTAGTGTCATATTTCTTACAAGGGAAGATCTAGAATCAAAACTTATGATAAGTGTCATATTTCTTGCAGGGGAAAATTTGGAATTAAAACTTGTGCTATGAAGCAAAATGTTTGTGTGGAACATTGGTGATGAATAACATGCGGATATTTTTAAATTTTAAATGAATTTTTGTCGAAATTTCAAAAAAATAGTTTTTTTTGGCATCGAAATCAATTTTTCAAAATAAAATAATTATGCAATAGTGAGATGTTGAACCTGCAAAGGTACTACGGTAAAATTTCCACTTTCAAACTTAATTAAAGGCTATTTAAACTAAAGTGCTTGGGCTTGCGATCAAAAGATATAAAATCCCTCATTGGTTCGAAGTGTTAAGGGTAGTCAGTTTGGGTTTACATTAGAATAGCATGAGGCCCATGCCCAAGCAAATGACCTTGGATGAAAAAACTTGTTGAAATCCTATGGGGATTGCTATAGATAATGTTGTTTGGGCCCTTGGGGTATTCTTTCAGGCTCACACACAATAATAAATTTTTTTTCTGTTTTTTTAAAGCTCTTCATAATGTTGAAGATTTTTCGGACAAAATAAAGAAGGTTGTGAAGATCAACGAAGAAACAAGCCATGGAAAATCATGTGTTTATTTTTTGGCCCAGATTGGCTCACGCTAAAAACAAATGCTCTTGAGCCATGGCCCATGAGTGTTCCATGCTCTCATCCATAAAATGAGGTATATGAGATTTTACAAGCCACGCCCAAAAAATCCTAATGTACCCCTTAGATCTACCATAGGTTCATATTGCATTTAAAAATCTATCCCACCACCATTTGCCCCCCAAATGGAATCACCTTCTTTAAAATATTTTAAAAACAAACTATTAAATAGTTGGTGTGGCAAAATTAATCGTAATATGTGTAATTATACACAAGATTTTCACAACAATCTTCCCATTTCAAAATACCATCTTGAAATGGGGGAGTCAAAGGTGTTGTGTGGATGAACAACAACTCTTAAAGTGATTATCTTTACATAGGTATGAAAATTGTAGTGTTGGGGCTTTGTTAATATTATTTTCTCTTTCTTATGTTGCAAATCACACATAGAGATATTCCAATTTTATTTTTGATGGTAAGGGAGAATTTTATTTTTTTTGGGCTAGATTCATACTTGCAAAGTTACATTTAACATAAAATCTTACGTGTAATCCTACCTAGTGGTTGGTGTTAGATTAGTGGTAAGCAAACATTGATCTTCAAAAAAAATTTAAATTTATGCCAAACAATGCAATTTTAGCTACCACCCTCAAAAGGGATACTTAAAGTCTTTGCTACATAGCCATGTCCTACCTTTTTCTTCTCGTTTGGGGATGCTACTCTTCTCCTCTTGCTATTACTTTTTCCCTCTTATTTGTATTATTCTTCTTCCACTTGCTATTATTTTTCCCCCTCTTACTTGTATTATTTTTCTTCCATTATTATTATTATTATTCTTCTTTTCCCATTGTTCTTATTATTTTCTTATTGTTGTTACTATTCTCACATGTTGTTTTTTTCCTTTGATGAAGTAATAAAATGTTTTTAAAAAAATTTAATTAATGAAAATTTTAATAATTAGATTGTGAAAACTAGTTGTTGTTGTATATATGAAAACCACCTATTTGAAAATTGGGTGAGTTTGAAAAGCAAATTGATAACCTAATTGTTTCTCACCAACCCAAAAAAAATTATATATTGAAAATTTGATTAGGATCTCATAACATCATGAGAGAATTGAAATTGGTGGGTTTTCACAAAAAAATGAGAATTGCCCGACAATGGTAACATCCCATAATAGTCATTATACCCAATTTTCACCCCTATTATTATTATTATTTTTTAAATACACATATTTTTTGATAAATTTCATTACAAAAGGGATTGAACTATGTAAAAAAACAAGAGTTGGACAATAAGTGGGCCATTTTGTTTTATGAAACAAACATCCGTTTCAAAGTTGCATGATAATCATCATTCATAGAAAGCTATGAAACTAACCTCAAAGTTTTGAACCTACTATAAACCCCCATTGTACCATGATTGATTGCACACACATTTGTTAAAGCAATCCAAGGTCAATGTGTTCAAACTTGTTACTGAGAAGACACAAAATTTCATTCACAAATATGGAGCCACCACTTGCTTTGATGGTGGTGACAATGTTGAAAGGCTTCCATTATTGAACATGATGTTTGCTTATCCTAGTGGGATGTATTTTTAGCACAACAAGGGAGCATCGGGATGCCCACTACATGTGTATATAATGCATTGGTCAAGGATACTTTCAAACTATTGGAGTGGATAACATTGTAAAAATTTGTATCATCATTGCTTCAAACATGTGGAATGCAACTAAACTTTTGATTTAATTAAGCAATGGGCAATAAATTTAGCAATTTGATGTACTTATTTTAATGATGTATTTAAACAATATGGTTACATTTAGAAATTTTTTCATAACAAATAGTTATGACTTTTGCACCTTTTATATTAATTAAAATCAACCCTAGATTAGATTTTGGGGAAATTTTCTATTTAGACATATATGGAGCAAGATTATTCATTTTAATTCATTTAATTAACTTTAAAATGTAAATCATAATTAGCTACAACTATAATTTTATTTTATTTCATTTTTATATATTTGTGAAATTACTAGGGTTTATGGCATCTACCATTAAAATTATTTGGGATTTTGAGTTTAAGGCTTTGTATGATATGATACACGCCATGTGAATGTTTTAGGGCATGTAAGTCTATATATTATATACTTTTTGATAACTATACAATCCATATTAATTAGTTGTGGGCACATCCAAATGTGGGTGCATCCCAAAGCTCAATGACTTTTTTGCGATGGGCCATTTTGATTAGCCCTTTACAAATAATGACAATTTAATATTCCCCAAATTGACTTCTAGTTTCTACCAATATGGGACAAATTGTGGTATTATTTTAAAGAATATCTTGGATGCACATTCTTGAGTTCATTTTGCTTCATCTCATTGTTTAAACAAGAGCCTGAGTATTTATTATGATTCATATTAATTAGTTTAATTGTTGTCATGAATTCCAAAACAAAAATATATATTTTAAATTTTATCATTATTATTATTATTTTTGTAATGGGCCACTTTGATTAGCCTATCACCAAAAAATTCTAAACCCAACCCATTGTGTAATTTTAAATGTTTTTAAATCATAAGAAAAATTAATGTTGAGATTGTTTGATGTATCTATACAATAACATTTTTAATATATTATGGGTACACTTTTATAACTTTGAGATGAATATAATGAGTATAAAATATCAAAATAAAAATAAAAATGTAACTATTATTTTCATTATTCAAAGGGACTTGAATGATTTGAAAATGACATATTTTAAATATACATTGACATAATAGTATAATAGAACATCTTTTTGGGTCGTAAGAATATCATGTCAAAATATTCTATTTAAACAACCAATTCAATGTTGCCATATCATCTTTTTTAGTTGACCCATTGTTTTAGGCAAAATAATTAGGAATTGGGTGTGGGTTTGTTTTATTGTGAATGTGCCCTATGCCCCTTAGGGAAGAAAGACCAATTGTTATGGATATAATGATTTCATTAACATTTGGTGAAATAGAAAAGTTACATGTGGTAATGGAATTAAATGAAAAATTTAAATATATAATTTTTGTATGTTATTATTATTGTTAGTCATATTTCTAAATTACATGACATGTATACAGTTTACATATGGCTTGAATCTTGATATCTTTGGAGACAATCCATTGTCTTTGCCAACCAACTACCATTTGGCATTATGATTAAAAGTGCCAAATGTTAATATATCTCAAAATTACATTAAATGTTTTTACCCATTAAACTTTGACATTATTTTTTTCATACTTTGCTCAAATGAAATAAATGAAAATTCATTATTAAATTTTTTTCAAAGGTCTACACATGTATAATTAATAAACATGAAAAACTTCAAACCATTTGAAGGAAAACACATTTGATTTTTGTTGTTTAATAACAACTCACACAACAATTTTTCATAAGAAAATATGGTTTGACAAGTTGCCACCTTTATTTATGCAAAATACTTTGTGGCATTATATTCATTTATTGTAATTACTACCATATATTATATTATATTATATTATATTATCAAATCAATAATATATTATGTCAATAGAAAATATATATTATCTGTTTGTTATATTGATTTGTAATACACTTGATTATTAAATATGTTATATATTATATAAAATATATAACATATATCATACATGATATTAAATGCATTATAATGTTACACATTATATATAAAACTTTTCATTGTTATATAATGTATCATCACCTACATATGTTCAACATACATACATACATTTAGTGATTTTATAAATAATTAGAATATAATATATGGATTAATGAGAAATTAAATTTTTTTGATCCAAGATTAAATTAACTATTTGAATATTAAAAAAACAATACCATAGTGAATTACCTATACATAAAACCTTGAACCAATTTCTTTTTCCCCCTATGATACCTGTGGGTACCCACTGGGGTTAATGGGAAAGAAACTTACAAATAATTACATTTTTTTATTTAAAAAAGAATAAAATCAATCTTCGTTTTTGTAATTTGAAAAAAAAGTAATAACCAGCATCAGCATTGTGAGAATCAATTAAATTTTTAAAATAAAAATATTGATACCTTGACCCGGTGTATGTATTATTACCTAGGGGGCCAAAATCCCTTAAGCTACTATTACACTCTATAATGAATCTAAACACAATATTAAGGCAACAAGGCCAACAAAAAATCGTCCGGTATGGATAAAAGAGGGATGTTCCATAATAATATAGGTTAGATTTTACAGGAGGAAATGAAAAAAACCAACAAAACTCCTGAAACTCCCAACCGACAAGCATCAAAGCCAACTGAACATAAAAGATGAATTTGAAGTTATTTTATAGTAGCCTGAGGTTTAAAGACTAGGCCACCCAAAGAAAGAAGAGATGCTAGGTCTTGTTGGCCTTGCCTACCAAGGGAAGGATATTGTGTTTAGATTCATTATTATAAAGTGTAATAGTAGCTTAAGGGATTTTTGCTCCCCTAGGTAATAATAATAATAGGTCTATTTTTTTTTATATGAGGATTTTTGAAAGGTGATATTTTGGCTTGTGTTGAAACTTGAGATTATTAGTTATAGAGTTCTAATATCTTGAAGGATTTTTTGGTTTCTTTTGGAGAATAGAGCTTTGGTGAATGATTATGTTGCGTCATGAACAAGATGGGAATTTTTACATAGAGCAACATGAGAATGTCATGTGAACAAGAACACTATGGGAACATCATAGGAATGTATGGGAACCATCATCATGTTTTCAATATGACCTAATCTTTTAGTTTGGAAGATTATAGAGCATAATGTTTTTTACCTTGAAAAATTAAGGAACATAGTCTTCATGTCTAGAAGATTATGCATTGTCATCCAAGTGATATGTGGCAAGTTGGAAGAGCACCATTGTTACCCAAAATTTTTAAGTTGACATTTTTACTTTATTTTTCAAAACAATTTCTTTATTTCTCTCATGTTCTTTTTCTTGGTTTTTGCTTCTCATTACACACACAATAGATGAGTATATGCACAAGATATTAGTGGTCGTAGTTTTTACTATGGCAATGCATCAAGTCATTGCACAAATGGTTTCATTGAAACAAGTAGCTATTGCACAACATTGGATTGTCACCAAAAGAGAAGGCAATTGGAATCTAGACCTAATGTATTAAAAACATAAACAAACAAACAACTATGAGATTTCACAAAACAACAACACAGTGGAACTACTATTGCATATTAGTCCTCTTTATAACTTACAACAACAATTGTGAGACATATCATAAAATCTATGGACCATCAGGAATTAGATCCCTCTAACTTTTTTCTCATGAGCCCACTAGCCATTTTATGGCGATATAACCACCCATCTCTCTCAGCAAATTGCAAGTTTGATTCCCTTCCTACAAGTCTATCCCAGAAGTTGCACAAAAAGAATTGAAAGCTCAAATTCCCTTTTTTTGGTTCTTCATGATAACTCAAAGTTGTCGAAGCAAAAGGCTTCCACAAATGTGGGTACTCCTTGCCATTCAAAAAAGTCCCCCAATATCATAAAAAACCCAACATTTCATTTTGTAAATCCAACATATTGTCATAAAGGTCGGTCTTGAAACCCCTTTAGATTGTCATCATCTTCTTTAATTGGTCCCTATTCTATGCATCTAGCCTAACTACCTTTTGAAAACTATGGCACAACGAAGATACAAGGCTCTCAACTAGCAAGTCTTGCAAATGTTCAAGCATTCATCCCTCACATAAAGAACTAGAAATCAAATCCTTCAAAAACCTCAAAACAACCAAGCCAAAAAAAAATTATACTCCATCAAAACAAATGCATGACCCAAAATTTCATTTTTTCGTTACAAAAGCTCCTCCTTATATTGCACATTTGCACTCCCCCAAAAGCATAACATCCAAATGCAACACAAAACTCCAATCAATTAATGTCAAATGCCACCCAAACAATGAAGAATGCAAAACCAAAATCCATAACTTGCAAACAACAAACAACATCAAAAATAGAAAAGAAAGAATGGAATTCTTGTGGCTCCCTTCAAGCTTCATGATGATTAATCGTCTTGTCTTTTGGCACTTTTTGCTAGACCAAACCTGTGCAACACTTCATCCTTTAGGTCATATTTTCATCCCACCAAAAGTTTGAAAAAATATGGAGGTACGAAAGGATGGTTGGATACATGGAAAATTAGCTTTTTGGGAGCTTTTCCAAGAAGATGTTTCAACAACATACAAGGTTAAGCTACAATACATTTTGTGATTTGATTAGTGTTGTAGGTCCAAGTCTTGAGCAAAAAGTACCAACATGAAAAAAAAAACATCCATGTAAAAGCTAAAATAATAGTGGCTCTTGCAAGATAAGGTAGTGGAAATTCATTGCAAAATTAGAATACACTTGAAACCATAGGTGACACCTAAATTGGCTAAAGACAATATCAAAGAAATTGCCTTTAGTTTTGAAAGCTTTCATGGAATTCTTTACAATTTTGGCACCATTAATGGTAGTCATATTCCAATTATTGCAACTAAGATAGATCCAAGATCTTATTATTGTCAAAAAAAAACTTATTTCACATTGATTGAAGGAATTATAAATGGAAAATGTATATTTTAGAATTAGGATTATGGGTGGGCATGTAGTATTCATGATTGGGCTCTCTTTCAAAAAATAAATTTAAGAAATTGTGTGATGAAGGACAAGTTTTTGCTTTACAAATTAATAAAAATGATGTTTATTTAATGCAGCCATGGTTTTATGTTTCATTCAAAGGTGAAAAAGATGAACTATTAAAATACAAAACACATTGGGATTTTATCCAATCAAGGTATAAGGATGTAAATGGAAAGAACTTTTGGAATGTTAAAACAAATGTTTAGAATTTTACTCAAAAGAATAAACATTCCATTACGCCACATGATGAATTTGGTGACAACTTGCATATATTTGTGTAACATGTGCGTTGCCAACTCAAATGGCTTTGATATAAGTTGCCAACTCAAGGAAATGTGGGTTCAAACTTCATTGTGGCTAAAGTGATGACCTTCCATGGGGGGAAGGGAGCCAAGGCAAGATTTAAAAGTCCAATTTGAATCTTGTTTTTCTCTCATTTGTTTTCAAGAAAATTATTTAAAAAAACACAATTCAAGTGTTAAGAAAACTAAAATTTATTTTGTTTCTTTGCACTTTTTGGCAAATTCAAGCTCCATTTTTCCTCATAGTGTAATCAAATGTAATATTTCATCATCTGCCTAATTTTTTCTGACCTTTTTGTTTTCCTTATCTTCCTTTTTCATCGCAATTACAACCACCTTCTTCTTTCTTATTATTCTTTTCTTATCAATTAAAATCTCCTTCAACTTGTGAAAATGGACACTTCAACCCTCCATGACCAAAACTTTATGCCTTCATTTCTAAAATACTCTCATTTGTGCACTTACAAAGGTTAAAAAATTGTTTTTTTGAGCAACAACCTTATGTGAATCTACAAATCCAACCATGTTAACATTGGATGTGTTCAAAAATGAAATAGTGGGTGTGCTCTCAACAATGTCCTCAATCCATACAATGTCTTTAATTCTTGCATAGTTTCAAATTCAAAAACAAGTGAAAAAAAACAATGAAAAATAGTGAAAAACAATGGAAATAATGAAAGAGACAACCTTGGACCCTAGTTTACATCTTGGTTCTCCAAACCATGAGCTTTCCTTTTGGTTTCATTTTTTGATCTAGACCAATTGAATTTCCCTCCAAAATGATGTCATTTAAATGTCATTTGAGATTGGTTTGAATTGATTTCAAATGTTCATCTAAAGGTATTAGGTCCAATTTATGGCTTTCAAACAATAGGATTACTCCATTTTGTTGGACCTTCCCCCCTTCGATCTTCATTTAAACAACCCCTTAGGTAAGTGTTTTAAAACGCCCCAAACATCAACAAATTTTCTTTCATATTGTTTTGCATATTCCTTGTGTTATTTCCAATGATGGTTCAAAGGTTTAAACCAACGTTGAGAATTTCTTGGATTTTATGAAAGAACTCCAATTCCAGTTTTAAAAAATAAATTAAAGCAATTATGAATCTGATTTGGTTTTTAAAAGAACAAAATCTTGATTCCAATTCCAAACTTGGTTCCAAATATTGAACCTAGTTCCAATTCAATGTTTATTAATTGGAATTGAAACCTAGCATTCTAACCCTTCAAATTGGGCACCTACCCAACATTGATTTAAACAAATCTTGTGGAAGAAACTTTTAATCCATATATACCCACCAAATATATATGATGTATCATATAAACCAGCATTTGAATTGATATACCTTAAAGAAATGTTTACCTTATATTCATTTGAAGGGCAATTTTATAACCTATGCCCATTTCCTATCTGTTTTGCATGTGTAAAACTTATGCATAAGAGACAAATATAATTTGGATTTTGTATAAATAGGGCTTAAGGTTAATATGAGATATATATATTTGTTAACTTAGATTATGAACTATGAATTTAGTTAATTAATTTGAAATTTAGTACAAATTCAAAAAATGGCCAAACAATAACATACCAAAGTAGATTTTGTTCATTTATGTCCATTGGAGACTAGCCTTTGAAAAAAGCCTATCAACACATAACCATTTTTTTTTCTCTCATTCAACTATTATTTAAGGTTTTTTCATAGATGCGATAAGTGGTCATTAGATTTGGGATTTTTTATTTATGTAAAATTTCAAATGTGGATTTTTCTTTTATATGTATATAGGGAGGTGCCCAAAGCATTTGTCAAAGGATTCAATAATATTGCCAAACCTTTAACCCAATTGATGAAAATTAACCAAAAATATATCTAGGACCTAAAACACATGACTAAGCTTTTCAAAAGTTGAAAGCCACATTCGCTTTAACTCCCATTCTCTGACAATCCATTTGAGGACAATCTTTTTAATTATGTATTGATTTGAGTACCTTAAGGTTATTTACACAAATTGAATTTGTGGATTGATCCCATAACAAAACAAAAGCAAAGTATAATTCACATATGAAGGGGAATTTTTCATTCTTGTTTCAGTTGTTTCATCATGTTTACATGTTGACTATGATTGAACATTTTTTTAAATTGCTAAAATTGGTGGGTCATTATAAGATAAAAGTAATGAAATTTAGCTACATATGCATATTTGAACAAAAGATTCCAACTAAGGTGTTCACCAACCTAGGTATGGAACTCTATGGGTAGTTTCAAGAGTTGTGTGAAAAAACATTGGTTGATCATCCTACAACTTCATGAGACCATAAAGTGAAAGAAAGATTAAAGTTGAACAACTTTTATAAAGAGTGAAATGAAAATTGTGTAGGTATGGGCTTTAGAAGGGCCATATGAGATATTGGAATTTGTAATCACCATGGTTAGTTGTGTGTTATAGGTTTAGTTAACATGTTTTCTTGTGTCATTTTCACCATTTTTCCTATTATTTGATTATGATACCAAGCTTCAACCTCAATCCATTGAAATCGATGGCAGTAATCAACTTGGATGATATGAATGTATGATTTTGAACATGTGAGCAATGAATAATGTCTTTGTTCAAGTGAATGATGCCAATGGTTATAGAAAATTTGGTCATCATGTGGCATTGAAATACACTTCAATTCACCACTATTTTTGTGGGGGTGTTCATCAACTTTTTGTTCATAGGTTTGAATCGGGATATTATGTACACCTACTACATTGGATGTGGTTACAAATTGAATCATTTTGAGGCTACAAATGGTTTTGCCTTAGAGGGTGTTAAGATTGGAAAGGTGGGATGGTCTTATGGAAAGATAATGTGTGTAAATGTGAACCATGCCATTTCCCACACATTGATGGCCAAATTGATTTGTCTTTGGTGTTGCATGTTGTGCGAACAATCTACTAACATAGCAAGTATGACGTTGATATGCAATCAATGTTCTAAAGGTTGGCATATGGGATGTCTTATGCCACTAAGGGGTGGAGTATTAGCATAAACTTGGTTGTGCTTTTAATGCATTTGACAAATTTAAGGACGTTTTTTTATAATCATGTTTAAGGGAATCTTTTCAATTTGTCCTTCATTGTGATTCACATTTGGCTAAATAATCCAAGGGACTTCAACTAGGTGACTAACGATGGGGTTCCCATTTATACCTAACCTATTGATCCTACTGCCTTAGAACTAAGGTGTTCATTTTTGGTGGACTTTCAAAAAGGATTTTTCATAATAGATTATCAATATTATCTAGTTTATGAAGATTTCAACCCCAAATAGGGTGGTGACTTGATGTGATGCGCCATGTATAAATTTGTTGTTATTTGATTTGTGTTTATGGATATCGATAGTTATATATAGCTGTTGACATAGTAATGCATGACAAACCTTAAAAGGTGAAATCATGCTAACATTTATAAAATTTTAAAAAATCAGTCATTTTTTCCTTTCTCTCTTCATCACAATGTAATAAAGTAATATGCAATGGAAATCAAGTGTAAAATATGCAAAATCAATGTAAATAGATGTAAATCCTACACATTAAAAAATCAAACATCAATTAATATGTACAAAAAGAAGTATACAAAACAAAACAATTGATAAATAAATGAAATCAAAGTCAATTTTTTTAAAAAAAAAATTTACAAGTAATTAAAAAAAAAAAACTTGACAAATACAAAAACTTTCAGGGGGGTTTGGGTCGCTGCAATAAAGTCATATGCCAACTTGTTACCTCCCCTGTGAAATGTTGGATTATGGTCTGGTGAACTTCCTTGGGAAGTTGGCCATTAGGCAATGGATGAACTGAAGGAATTTCAACAAGGGAGTGGGATGATAGATGAACCTAGGAAAGTTGAATCTGGGAATATTGAATAGTGTATGAAAGTAGATAAATACTAAATAATATTGTAAAAAAATAAAAATAAAAATATATATCTATATATATATATATATATATATATAACATCTTCTGTCCAACTTTACCAATTAACTCCATATCATTTCATTGTTGAACTTTCCAATAGCTTTTTACACAAATTGGGTATTCCTGGGAAGATGAGAATTGAGAAAATGAACAAGGAAAATCAAGATTCAAAGGTGATCTCTATATCTAGAGGATTAGTCCTATACAAGTCAGGCCTAGTCACATGTCCTTCACTGAAAACTAATTTCATAAATTGTCCAGAGAAATCATTGTAAATCAGGTGCATTCCAGAAATTTGAAGAGAAAAGAAGAGGCCACCTTATATAAACTTCTAAGTGTTCTCACGTATCAATTTGGACTTGAAGTCACATTTAATTCATTGCACCTGTTTAGTGCTTGCCCAAAAAAGGGTGGGGTGTCTGTCCTAGAAGCAATGATTCTTTTACTGGCAAAATTTCGCCAAATTTTGACCTGAAAAATATGGTTTCAACCTATACAAAGGATTTTTCATGCAAAAGAAAAAACCCCAAATTTGCCAGATTTCGAAGGGGAAAAATCCAAACCACCAGATTTTTATGATAAGTTCAAATAGATAGCCAAGAATAAAGAAAGATTATATTTCTTTTTTACTTTTGTATCTAATAAAGTTATTCGTAAAGTCACCCTTTCTTTCACCCCCCTACCCGCTCTTTCAGTGATATCCTGAAAGTAATCAAATTTTATCAAATCTCAGTATGATTTGTTCGAGGTGTAACTAGAGTAGTTCTACAGGTAGGAGCAGTGAAAATATATGTAGCAGCAACGGAGGCGCTCAGAAAAAAGGGTTATGAAACTCAGTTTGGGTCCCAGTAAATTCGTATTATAAAATTTCATTCGCAGTTACGCATTTGAAGCCCTATCTATTATGCCGAAACTGGCGGTTCTCACCCCCTAATCGCCTGACTTCACGGATAACTTTAATATGTTTCCAAATTTGGTTATATTTATAAGATGGTTTTAGGTGAACTAGTACCATTCAAACTCTTTACCATGATACAAAGTTAACCCGCCCCATTGCACACCAAAAAAAAAATTGGTTGTTTCTCAGCGGTTCTTTTTTAGTAAATTTTTTTCATTTTGCAAGAGATTAAAAAAAAAAAACCCCAGCAACATGTACAGAGGATTTTATTTTTAAAGGCCAAAAATTTTCAGATTTCAAAATTAATTTTTTTCTTGGCCATATTTCTTTCTACCATAGGCTCGATCAAGTAATCACAAAACAGAAGGATTTCTAAATGTTCTACTAGCAAACCTGCACTGCTGCCAAATCTAGCTAGATCTTGTAGTTTATGATCACCAGTCTAGCAACATCCGAACAAATTTTTTAAAAATAAATAAATTAAAAATAAAACAATTGTTACTTCTAAAAATTACAAATACCCTTTTACAAGAGTAATTCACCATTTGGTGGAAAGAAATTTGAAAAGAATCGCCACAAATAGGTATAGAAGAATGTCTGGCAAAAATAAAATCTACAGTTTGGACAGCTGTTGCCAATTAAGGCTACAGAATTGGGGATAGTCCCCAATGATGCTACAAGGAAACTCATAAAAAATACTCTGGAATAAATGGGTAAGAGTAGGGTATATACCCTTGGCTGATGGTTCTCAACAGCAAAGAACCAGTTGATACCCTTGACCAGAGATTCTAAAACACCACAGAAACAATTTTTGACCCTTAACCGAGGTTCTTTTAACATACCCAGAACCAGCCGGTTCTTTGATTCTGACTTTTTTTTTTTTGAAGTACCCAGGATGAGTGGTTCTTAATTCGATTATGATCTTTTGAAATACCAAGAACCAGCGGTTCTTTGAAAATCAAAGAACCACACAACACTATACCAACTAACTAACCAACTAACTAACTAACTAACGGTGTGCCTTTTTACTATCTTACAGTGCAAATCCTTAAAGGGTATGGCAGTGCATTAGGATTTGCTGTGTTAAGACAGTAAATAATCCAGAACCCCCTCAAACCCCACCTCCCCTAGTGTTTACACAGGGGGTAAAGGCATGCTTGCGGAATCAGGCAGCCTTAAAATTTGGCTTCAAACAAGGCAATACATTTGGATAAGGTCCCACTTGTGTGGACTTTTTGCAAATGTGGGACCTTAAAAGGCCCTAAGGGTGTGGGACCTTAAAAAGGCCCTAAGGGTGTGGGACCTTAAAAAGGCCCTAAGGGTGTGGGACCTTTCTCCCCCCCCACCACCTCCCCTACACATAAGAATATTTCCCCCTACGCAGCTGAATTCTCTTATATAGGACCATCATGAGTTGCCTTTTGCACGCTGAACAAACGTCTTGTAGTGAGCTCAGTCCTTGGGAGAGAGACAAGAGAGCCAGAGAGCCAGAGAGAGGAGAGTGGTGGTTTCATACAGACACAAAAAATATCTCTGTTTTCTAGTACAAAGAAAGAATACCCAGGTGTACTACTAGCTAGCAGGAACATCTCATTGACCTCTTTTTCTTCAGTGAGCTTGTACCATGGTGAGTATGATGACCAGCTTTTGTGGCTGGCTGGCTGGCTGGCTAGCTTGCCAGCTTGCTTGCTTGCTCCCTCCCAAATTTTAGATGAAGTTGCCATGATTTTTTCAGGCACCCAATTGGTTATTTGCTTGAATTGCAACAGAATTCTGATCTTTTTCTTATTTCCATCTTCACCATGGCAGCTGCATGCTTTTTAAAAAAAAAGAAGCTTCAAGTGTAGAATTACAATTGATGACTTGCACTGATGGCTTTCAGGTTTCCAATTGTGACATTTAGCCACAGAAAGTTTTAGTGGGTAGAGGTCAGAGTGCATTTGTTTTCATGAATGATCTCATCTTGTTTCTTGCTTTGTCTTCATCTACGGGCTGAATATTTTCACACTACTTTTGTTTGTGAAAGAACATTGAGAAGAGAGAGAGAGAGAGAGAGAGAGAGTAGTTGAATGATGAAAGATTCACAGGGGCACTCAACCTTCAATTGTTCTTTGCTTGAATTGCAAAAGAATTTTTGCAATGTTCAGATTCTGATTTTCTTTAAGTTCCTCATCACCATGGCCATACAGCACAGTTTTTACTTCAAGAATATAATGTACAATTGATAACTTGCTGGTAGCTTTCAGGTTTCCAATTGTGACAAGCCACAGATTTGGTGGTGATGAGACTCCAGAGTGCATTTGTTTTCATGAGGCCTTGTTTCTTGCTTTGTCTTTGATGGGCTGATTTTCACACAACTTTTTGTTTGTGAAAGAAGATTGAGAGAGAGAGAGAGAGAGAGAGAGAGAGAGAGATTGTGAGAGTAGAAAAGATTGTGTGAGAGAGAGAGAGTTGGTACCCAATTGCTGAAAGATTTTTTTTTTGTTGTTTGTCAATGTGGAGCAGTTGGGAAGCTTACAGACAGTTGCTGGCAAGAGGAGCAATGGCCGCTTATCTGCTCTTCACTCCCAGACACTTCCTCATGCTCAGCAGCAGCTGGTGGGAGATGGATCCCTGGACATTCATGGTCAACCATCTAACAAGGCCACTTCAGGACGTTGGAAAGCAGCTTATGTCCTAATGGGTGGGTAACTCCTGAGAACCCCAGAAAATCCTCATGTTCTAAAAAGATTGCTTATGATGACAATTGGTCAGTTCATTCCCCCACACTGCATGTACAGGAAGCTGGTCAGATTGATGAAGTGGGAAAGAAGACAATTCTTCAGAAGAAGTACTTATATATCTTCTGCTGAAAATGCTGAGACTTCTTCTACTGTTGTTGCTGTTGTTGCAGCTACTGAGCTGTTGGAAAGAACTGCATACTATGGCATTGCTTTGAATCTTGTGACCTATTTGGTGACTGTACTCCACCAGGGTACTGGAGAATCCATCTCCATTGTGTATAACTGGTCAGGTACTGCTTGGATTCTGCCTTTGCTTGGAGCATTCCTGGCAGATGCTTACTGGGGTCGCTATTGGACTATAACAGTATCTGCTGTGATTTATCTTATGGTGAGTGAGCCAATAAAACCCATTTTTTATGTACAAAGAAAAGTTCATGAATATCCTTCCCCACAGTATTCTGTACCTATTACTGATGTTTGGCACAAAATAATTTGCAAAAGGTCTAGCTGAAAAAAGAGAATTATTGAAATTGTTCAAAATTGAAAACCATTCGGTTACTATCACAAATGCACAACACAAGATTTATTTTGCATACTTATTCCTCAACTGTTGAACTTCTGGAAAATTAAATTTGAAACTGCCAAACTTCATTTTATTTTATTTTATTTTATTTGGCAAACAAGTGCCAAACATCAGTCATATTGGACTGTATTCTAGATTATGTTGAGATCTCTTGTAAAGAATCTATCTATGAAGGAAGGTAGTTTGTTTTGTTATATTGAGATCTCCCAAACCACAGTACTTCTTGCTGCATTCTTGTTATGGGTGAAAAGCCCTTATTGAGTAGGGGTGCATGGAGATGGTTCAGTGGTGTTTAGATTTATGTTGCAAGAGTTATTGAATATTGAACAAATTTTGTCAAAAAAACTTCAACAAAATCAAAACTAAATAGTATGGGGAAATTTGGGCACACTCTTGATATTGTTGGAAAGCCGTCATTGTTGTTGATGAGTGAGATTTTGTTGGAGGTAAATCTGTAATTTTCAGACCTAAGGTGAGGGGGAGAGATATTGAATTCTCTAGTAGTTTTTGTCACTGAAAACTAATTTAATTTTCAAATGTTAGAAAATTTCTTGAATCCACAATTGAACTCTATCATCAAGATCCTGTTCACAGTTGGGCCAAAGGCACACAGGCCACACTAGTGGCTATGGTGTTTGATAGAAAATGATTTTGCACTGTTGAAGATTTTAGAATGGAATTGCTTTTCTTGATGGGTGGGGTTGGTTCCTGCCTTCCTTCCTTCCTTCCTTCCTTCTCCTGTCTGCCTGCAGGGGCTGCTGCTGCTGACATTATCCGTGACTCTACATTCATTGAGACCTCCTCCATGCCCAACACTGGTGAATTGTGAATTGGCATCAACAACCCAAGTCAGCATCTTTTACTTTGCTCTGTATGTGATTGCTGTGGGAGTTGGAGGAATGAAACCGTGTCTTTCAGCATTAGGAGGGGATCAGTTCAACGAGGATGATGACGATGAGAGACCCATGAAACGCTCTTTCTTCAACTACTGGTGGCTTTCCATCGCTGGCGGTGGCTTAGTCTCCCTCACCATGCTAGTCTACGTCGAGGATCACGTCGGGTTTGGGTGGGGGTATGGGATTCCGACCGTCGGGTTTGGAATCGCGATTCTCATCTTTTTCTCTGGCACTCCTCGTTACCGCCACAAGCGCGCTTCTGGCAGCCCCCTCACACAAGTGGCGCAAGTCCTCGTTGCTGCTGTCCGCAACTACAATGTCGTTGTACCGTCTGGTGGCGCAAGTGAGCAGCTTTACGAGGTTTATGAGAAGGGGAAACGGAACCTTGCCCACACCAATACTCTTCGGTAAGCTAAGCTGCTGTTTCTTCCATTGTTTATTTATCAAAACTTCCACATTCTCTATATTATTGTTCCAATCACAACGGCTAGTAAGGGTCTCTTTCCATTAGCTGTCTGCTGTGATCCCACGGTTACACATCACAGCAGCCATTGACAGAGTGCCTTGTTTCTTGCTGGAGGGTCAGTAGCTTTCCATTGGAGAGCTGCAAGTGCGTTGAAAATAAGTAATTACTCACATGTTAGGACCTCTGAGAACACATGCTCTCATGAAAAAAAGGGACAGATGTCACTGCATGGTGAGTCACAGTATGACTCATACGTCTCATAGCTCCCACAATTGGTCAATGCTTGATAGGGAGAGTTGTGAGATGACTGTGAGCACAACTAGTTGAAAAAACTTAATGGAATGCTGCTGTGAACACAACAGCCTAATGGAAAGATGCCCTACGTTCCGGATGCTGCTCTGACTCATGGAGTTCATGCATGTAACGATTTTAAATGATGTGTTATAGGTTCCTCGATAAAGCAGCTACTCCCACACAATCAACGTCAGAAGTTGCAGCGAAAGTAGATGATGATGATAAGAAGCAGCTGCCTGAAAATCATGCAGACCCAGAAGCTGCAGTTGCGGATTTCTCTCGGCAGCCTGTGATCGAAACAACTAGTGTAAATCCATGGCGCCTTTGCAGCATGACCCAAGTGGAGGAAGTCAAGCTCCTGGTGCGTGTACTGCCCGTGTGGTTCGCTACTCTAATGTTCCTCATCGTGGTTGCTCAACTAAGTACGCTCTTTCTCCGGCAAGGGATCAGCATGGACTTGTCCATGGGTCCGCACTTCAAAATCCCGCCTGCGTCACTAGAGCTTTTCGGCACCTTTACAGTACTAGCAGCCATTCCGTTGTATGACAAATGTTTGGTTCCCTTGGTTCGTGGCTTCACGGGCAACGAACGCGGGTTCACAATGCTACAAAGAATGGGTGTGGGACTATTCCTCTCCATCTTCGTCATGGTCGCTGCCGCCCTGGTGGAGACTAAGCGACTCAAGGCAGTTGACGACAACGGCTTACAAGATCTCCCTGGAGTCACGGTGCCCATAACCGTCTTCTGGCTAGCTCCGCAGTACAGCCTTCTGGGTCTGGCTCAGGTCAGTGCTGTTGTTGTTTTCCTTTTTTTCTCCTCCTTTCTTTCTTTCTCAAAATTTCGCCAAAAAGCGAAATTCGAAAAAGAAGTGATTTAAATTGGGGAAATTTTCTGTCGCCAAAAGTGAGAAAATTTTCATTTTAAAAATCATATTTTTTTGATATCCAAAATTTGGGCGAATTTTTTTAATAAAATAATTAGCAATTTCTTTGTCGAAAAATGGCGAAATTTCACCAGTTTATAAATAATAAATAAATAAATAAAAATGCGCACAATTTCATATACTTGGTTTTCATTATGTAGCCAAAAATATAAAAGGACGATTAAAATATTTGTATTTTATTTTCTAGGTTATAGCCAGAATTGGCTAAATCTTCTTAGGGATGGATCGCCACTTTTTCTATACATGTTCCAACTTGCCCATAGGTGATTGCCACTTTTGGTTACAAACAAAATTTCCTTATAAAATTTATATATATATTAAAAAAAAACACTGCCTCAGGTTTTCGCTTACATCGGTCAGTTGGAGTTTTTCTACGACCAAGCTCCTGACGACATGCAGAGCTTGGGCACCGCTCTGTTCGAAACCAACACGGGCGTTGCTCAATTCCTCACCACCGCACTAGTACGCGCAGTTGTGAGCGCAAGCAGTCGCAACGGCCATCACGGTTGGATCGTTGACAACATCAACCGTTGCCGTATTGATAGATTCTACTGGCTTCTTGCGGCCATGAGCGCTGCCAACCTCGTGCTCTTCATTGTCGTCGCCAAATGGTACACTTACAAAACCGCCAACAAACAAGTCTTTGCTGAATCATTAGCTGCTGCTGCTTGAATTTTTTTTTAATATAAATAATTCCTCCTCATTTGCAACCCGCCCCCCCTCCCCAAAAAAAAAACCCTACCCCTTTAATTTTTAAAAATTTTACTTGAAATTATTAAACTCTTCTAACTTAAATTCCTTCGCGCTTAAGTTCCTAAAATCAGTTTGCAAAGTTTTGTTTCCTCAACGCCAAGGGGTTGATGTTTTTTTCTCAGACTCAATTCAAATTTCAAAAAGTTTTGTTTTCTGAAATTTCAAATCAGTTTTTCAAAAGTTTTTTTTTTTCCTGAAACCCAATGAATTGTTTTCTTTTTTTCTTTCTTTTTTTCCAGACTCAAATCTAATTATTAAAAATTTTGTTTTCTGTTCCCAAAGGAACATTTTTTTTGTTTTTTTAATTTTTTTATTCCAAGACTCAAATTGGGTTTCTAAAACTTTGTTTTCTGGACGGTAAACATATTCAAGCTCATAAGCTTCATAAGAGTTGTCTTTTTTCTTTTGTGTATTTGTGTTTCACTTTCATGATGCGGTCATTTGTAACAAATTCAATTAGGTATTTACCAAAGTTTTTTTACATGTTTTTAATTTTAACCGTTAGTAACTTCAGTCGACGTCAAGTTGTATGAAATGATGTTTTAAAAAGTTTCATTAGATTCTAGTTGCCCTCCATAGACCTTAGGAAATTCAAAATAATTGGACATTAGGTAGAATTCTTTCTAGTTTTGGTGTGGTATGCCTTGAGCTTGACATAAACCTTGGGTATCAACCGTAGAATAGACAACCAAGCCATCCTACTCGCAGGGCAAAAATACTAGCTCCATATTAGGATCACATAGCACTAGGGTTTAGAGGATGCAATCGAGCCTAGACCAACTTGGTATTAAGATTTAAAGACGAATCTCCATACTATATGTGTTGAGTGGTCTTCCTCTCTTTCATGGTTTGAATCTACATAGATAGGTTGTTGCAATCAACAAGCTATAGTAACCTTTGTCCTCTCACTCGCTATTTTGGTGGCCATCACCCCTTCCTCATTTTCAACCTAGATGCTTACATTATTTATAATTAGAAACTCATATCATGTTTCTCCATTCACCTTCAACTTTCCTTTTTCCTCATGTAGAGTTTTAAAGTTGTTGCTTTCATTTTACGTTGCAAGTTGTGAAAATTGTGCTTTTGGTCAAGATGAGATTTTGTGTTGTAATCTCATTAGTTTAGTGGTTAGTATCATTGTTGTGGTGTTCTCCTTGCCATGATTCTTATTGTAGTGATATGCATGGATTGATGAATTTAAGCCTAAGTTCGATTGAGATGTGGTGAACTTCCAAAATAAATGTGTGAAAGGGTTCACCATTTTCAATTTGAAAAATGGGGTGGGGGAAAGTTTGAAGTTACAATCAATGTTGGGTAGGTATGAAATTGGAATGTTGATATATAGATTGGTACTTGTATCCATGAAACAATAAGATTAGTATGACATGAAACAATGTCTTGGTAGTTGCAAAGCAGGTTGGCTCACTTTTTGCATCACAATCCAGTTTTTTATAGAGTGGTGTGTACTTACATGCCATTCACATGGCATAAAAACAATAAATTTTCAAATTTGTGGTTTGATTTAGATTTTCAACTTGAAAAAAAAGACATCTATAAAAAAAATTGCAACATATATACACCAAATATATAATAATGGGCTTTTGAAGTTGAAAAATATGGACCAATTTATTGTTTATGCATATATATACATACATTTTTGTGTATGAATTTTATTTGGGATATATTATAGGGACTTAATATGTAATATTTTAAAACAAAAAGAACATATGTGCAAAATAATTGTTAGAAACAATTTAACCAAAAAAAGTTATGGACTTTTGTATGGCCTAAAATGAGCCATATTTTCATAAGTCCATATCATAATAATTTTTGGATGGATTTCAACTTTTATTTTTTTAATATGTACATTAAAATTTTGTTTAGAATGGTTATTTTTCATATGAACTTTTTAGTTCATTAACAACCATGTCCCCATTAAATTAATGATATCAAAATAGACTACCATTTTAACTCTACCATATGGACTTTTAAGGAATGGAACATTTGCCGAAAATGAACCACTTTAGAGTGCATACACCTTTAACCTTGTACCAATATCTACGAAGTAAAAACATAAAATAAAACCACCCTTTTAGTAAGTTTATATGAATATTTATATTATGTATATACGTATCTCATATTAACCAAAAATTAGGCTTTAATTTTAATATTTTGACCAAGTTGGTATCAATATTTAAAACAAATCCAATACAAATACAAGGTTAGTATGAAAGTTTTAAGAAAATTCAATACCACTAATACCATTTGGTATGTTCAAAACTTGATACCTATTTAGTTCTAGTGAGATGTCACACGAAATTTAGTATAATCGAGGATGTAAATATGAATGGACAAGCTTCAAATCACATAAACAATGACTGAAGATCATATTGTGAAGCGTGAACCAATTTGGATGAACATTAATATTTGGGTTCCAAAAGAACCAAAGATTATGGCATTTTTAGAACAAGATTGCACATGCATGGATCTTCCTTTTGTTAAACAATCCAATGACAACCATCAAGTGTATCATGTGCCACTTGGAAATCAAACATCCAATAGGAAAACCACAATGAAATCTTTCAAAAACATGAAAAATTGTGTTAATGAACATGGTTTTGATTCTTTTATTCAAATGCTTAAAATAAAGACAAAAAACAAAAAAAACAAAACTTAAATGAAATTGCAAGTTAATGGATATGTAAGAAGAAGAAGGTAATGACATCTATAAGCATTATGAAGTTCTTTGGTAATCACAATCCTTACAAATCCAATGACCTTAGTTTATGAATGATTTATAAAAGATTTGTCAATTGTTGAAGGACATATGTCAATTAATGTCAACTATGGAAAATCCATAGTTGTGATGTTTTATAATGTAATAATGTGATGAGATATATGATTTACCAATGTGAAATCTAATGGGTTTTCTTGTGCACCATTGCAACTTCCTTTTCTTTATATTGGCATGGCTTGGGCATGTGTTATGTCAAGACTTGTCAATATGCCATGAAAATAGAAAGAAGTTGAGATGAATGAAATGAACTTGGTTGATAATCTATAAAATCAATTTCCAACCTTTGATGCAAAATACCATCTAAGCACTACATTTGGAATTTGTAATTTGGAAGATTCTAAGATAATGCACTCCCCAAGCTTTGAATGCTTTATATCCTTTCTAAAAATGTATGTTAGCAAATTCACAATGGTCTTCTATGCAAATCTTCTATGGGATTGTAAGTTTTATAAAAAGCTAAACATCAAGAGTAGGGTAAAATTTCCCATCAAACAACACATACTTATCACTCAACATTTTTCAATATTCTCCTCATTATGTAACCAAATTGAGCAATTTTTGTGTCATTAGACACACAAACTAAAGGACCACAAATTTTCTTTCAATGTAGAAGTAAAGGAGCAACATAGAAAACACAAGAAAAAGATGAGTGATGGTTTGACCTTTTTCTAGTTCTAACCTCGTATCTTCCTCATTTTAAATTTGTTTTGAATGGTTTAAAACCTAATGGGTGTGCCAACTAAAGCCTTACAAAACTTCATGGTGTTCAAGAGGCAAAGATGCAACGAACAAAGATTTTACATTCAAAATCCTATTTTGTTTTAATTCATCCATCACCAAACATTGAACCCCCTTACACCAAACACCCCATATCTTCCTTATCCATGTTTCGTTTGTTCCCTCCCTATTTTATTTTGTTTATAGGCGTGAATAAGTCCAAGTTCATCAGTTGCAACGAAAAGAACACCACCACAAGGTCAACCTTACACCATCTTTAAATGAGTGACCTGTTCACACACACACACACACACACACCCCCCACCCCCTATCTTCTTCTTTTTTCAAGTAGCCATCATTGAGTTTTGTGTGCTTGCATGTCATGTATTAATGTTCCCCCTATGTTTTTTTGTTTACAAAACTAGAGCTAGGAGCTTGGCGCTTATTTGCAAAGGTGAGAAGCAAGATTAATGCCTATTTACAAAGGTGAGAAATGAAGTTAATGTTCAACACCACCTTTAAGTGAACATTTTGCTCACAAACCCCTTGCTTACTTATTTTTCAGTTACTTGTGTGTGATGTTGGAGGACTACCATTAACAACTCACCTATGTGTGTTCAATCATTCCCTTCCCCCCCTTTTGGCAATTTGCAAGGATAGGAATTTGGTGTTCAATGTCATGTGGTGTGGGACCATAATAGAACTCTACATGAACTTCTAGGTGAACATTTCATTTCATTCCATTCACAAACCCCCCCCCCCCCACCCTTTTCTTTTTTTTTTTTTTTTTTTTTTTTTATTTATTTTTTATTTTTTTTTTTTTTTTTTTTGGCTTTTTTTTTTTTTTTTTTTCTTCTGTTGCTTTCTTTTCTTTTCTATTTAAGGTGTCCCTATACAC